>SWCD01000584.1_pt1 | contig 49200 bp, 29 predicted proteins | sample 4693011 | NCBI WGS metagenome assembly SWCD01 (sample SAMN10267278, study PRJNA491770) | bioreactor metagenome | isolation source: DHS bioreactor inoculated with marine | place: Japan: Omine Ridge, Nankai Trough
GGGGGGCTGCCGCCCGGGCCCGCGCTGTGTCACCAGTGTTTTCCGATTGGAACCAGTGCCTGGTCCGGCGTGGCGGCTGTCGCGCAATCCGCGACAGCGGCGGTATCAATCAGGCGCCGTTTCCAGGATTGGCGCCAAAATGGAAACAATCGCTCAAATCGGCACCGCCGTGGTCCGCCGTGTCACGGTGGCGTGCAAAGTCACCGGGCCGGTGCCGCCCGACCGGCGGGGCAGGGCACCAGGCATCGAGGGCAGGTGGCACAGGCCCCCGGGGCGCGCCGACCGCCCACCGGTGGCACGCGGCATCAACTTGGCGATCTCCCCCGCCCAGTTTCGACCCGCGATCGGCCCCGCAGCGTCGACGGTCCGGCGCGCGGCCGGGCCGGCGGCCGGTCGTCGCGGGCGCAGCGGCAGGGCACAGGTGTGCCGCCCGGATGGCGCGCCACGCCCACAACCACGCGATTTCGCCAAAGCGACCGTGGCGCGCGCCTCCCTGCGCGCTTCCCCAGGCGCTGCGCGCGCCTCGCCAAAGCCGTCGACTGCCACAATAATATCCTTTCCAATCCCCGACTTGGCCTGATTTCCCGGTGATTTTGCCTGCCAGAACGCCCCACCGGGGGACGGGTGCTGGAGAGGACGACATATGGCGCAGGACATCCGGATCGTGACCGAGGCCGAACTGCGCCAGGCGGTCGCGCTGGATCTCGACATGGTCGACGCGATCGAACGCGCGCTTGTCGCGCTTGCGTCGGGCGACGTCACCGAGCCGCCGACCCTGTCGATGTCGCTCGCCGGGGGCGAGGGCGCCCTGGACGTGAAGACCGCCCTGCTGCCCGGGGCCGACGCCTGCGCGGTCAAGATCCTGTCCGGCCTGCTCGACAGGCCCGCGGCCCGACGGCCCGGTCGTGGCGGGTTGGTGGTCCAGCTCTGTCCGCAGACCGGCGCGGTCGAAACCGTCTATCTCGACAACGGGTTCCTCACCGACCTGCGCACGGCCGCCGCGGGGGCGGTCGCGGCGCGCCATCTCGCGCCCGCGGATGTGACCACGGCCGGCGTGATCGGCGCCGGCGCGCAAGCCAGCCTGCAGATCCGCGCCGCCCATCTCGTGCGGCCGTTCGGGCGGGTGCTGGTCTATGGTCGCGACCCGCGCAACGCCGCGACCTGCGCGGCCGACCTCGCCGCCAACCTCGATATCGAGGTCGAGGTCACCACCAACCCCGAAACGCTGGTGCAGCGGTCGCAACTCGTCGTCACCGCGACCTCGGCGCAGAGCCCGGTGCTCGAGGCCGGGTGGCTGCACAACGAATTGCACATCACCGCCGTCGGGGCCGATCAGCCCAGCAAGAACGAAATCGAGCCGGCCAGCCTTGCCCGGGCCGACCTCTATGTCTGCGACCGGGTCGACCAATGTGCCGCCGCCGGCGAGCTTCGCGCCGCCCGCGACGCGGGACTTCTGCTCGAGACGACCCCGCCGGAGCTCGGCGCGATCATCGCCGGCAGGCACCCGGGGCGCCGCTCGCCCGCCGATATCACCATCTGCGACCTCACCGGGACCGGCGCGCAGGACACCGCAATCACCGCCCATGTGGCCCGGCGGCTGGGCGAGACCGGCACCGTCATCCGCGTCTGAGGCACGGAGCCGACCATCCTGCCCGCGTCGGCCGCGCGCCGTCCTGCCGGTGGCCCGAACGCCCCCCTTCTTTGGTCTCAAAATACCTTCCGGCGGTCCGGGGGTGGAAAACCCCCGGTCCGCACCAACAAACCGCCGCGAGGGTTGATATTGTTTCCATAGCGGAAACAATCCCGACCCATTCTCGCGCATTTCGCCCGAAACCTGACATCAGGGTCCTGGCCGAAACCCGCGCCGCACCGATGTGGCGTGCGGGCCGAAACCGACCCGCGCCCCGGCCCGGTCTCGACACGCTTTCGCGCGGGTCAGTTCTCCCGGAAGGCGCGCTGCATCGAGTCGGTGACCGGCTTCATGATGTATTGCAGGAAGGTCCGTTCGGCCGTCTGGATCATCACCTGGACCGGCATGCCCGGCACCGGCACGAATCCGGAGACCCGGCCGAGTTCCGAGACCGGGATCTGGATCCGGGCGACGTAGACCTCCTGGTCGGCGCCGGCCGAATCCTGGACGATGGCGTCGGCCGACAGGTAGAAGACCTCGCCGTTGAGCACCGGCGTGGTGCGCCGGTTGAGCGCCGTCAGCATCACGCCGGCCGGCTGGCCGACCTTCACCGCGTCGATATCGGTGCGCGCGATCATCGTTTCGATGATCAGCGGCACGTCGGTGGGCAGGATCTCGGCGATCACCTTGCCGGCCTCGATCACGCCGCCGACGCTCGAATAGTTGAGCCGCACGACAGTGCCCGAGACCGGCGCCTCGACCACCACCCGCCGCAACACCGACTGGGCGTCGCGTTCCTGCTCGCGCACGGTGTCGAGCTCGGCCTGCACGCTCTCCAGCTCGTCGAGCGCGGCCTGGCGGTAGGTGTCGAGCGCCTGGCGTTTCTGCGCCTCGTATTTGGCCATCAGCTCGACCGTTTCTGCGATCTCGGCCACCATCCGACCGAACTGGCCCTCGGCCTCGGCGAGGGCGCGCTCGAGCGCGTTCAGTTCCGACCGCTTGATCAGGCCCTTGCCGAGCAGCTCGGCCCTCGTGTCGCGGTCCTCGATCAGCAGCGCGATCTGGCGGTCGAGCGCATCGCGCTGGGCTTCGTAGCCGCGCATCCTTTGTTCCAGCACCGCGATGTTGCGCTCGAGCAGGTCGATGTCGTTTTCGAGCTGCGAGCGCGCGACGATGAACGACAGCAGCTGGTTGTCGAGGATGGTGGCGACTTCGGGGTCGATCCGTTCGTCGAGCAGGTGCTGCGGGAAGATCAATTCGGGCTCGGCCTCGTATTCCGCGAGGATCCGCGCTTCCATGCCTTCGAGCCGCACCCGGCGCAGGAACAGCGCGCGCTGGTTCGCGAGCGCCGAGGTCTGGTCGAGCCGGAGCAGCGGCTGGCCGGCGACGACCCGGTCGCCCTCGGCGACGCTCAGATCGGCGATGATCCCGCCTTCGAGGTGCTGGATCAGCTTGTTGCGTCCGGTGGCGACGAATGAGCCGGGCGACATGATGGCGGCGGCGAGCGGCGCGGTGACCGCCCAGGTGCCGAAGCCGCCGAAGGCGAGGAGCCCGATCATCAGCCCGGCGATCACGTGGCCGCGCACCCTGCGGGGCACATCGACGTCCCAGCTCTCGGTCGGGGCGGGGACCGGGGTCGGGATCGCCCCGGCCGGGGCAAGGAAAGCGGTCTGGGCGTTCATGCGATCGCTCCTTCGGTTGTGGCGGGCAGGCCGGCGCCGGCGTGGCCCCGGGTATGGGCCGCGGCCTCCACCTCGGCCTTGGCCTTCGCGGCCGCGAGCCGGGCGGCCTTCGCCTGTTTCATCTTGCCGAGCTCGGCGAGCACCTGATCGCGCCAGCCGAACATCGAAATGTTGCCGTTGTTGAGCGCCATGATCTTGTCGACCGCGGTCAGCAGGGCCGGTTTCTGGGTGATGACCACGGCGGTGATCCCGTGTGCGCGTGCCTTGCCGAGCGCACGCACCAGGGCGGCGTCGCCATTGCTGTCGAGGTTCGAGTTGGGCTCGTCGAGAACCAGGAACTTCGGGTTGCCGAAGAAGGCGCGGGCGAGGCCGATGCGCTGTTTCTGTCCGCCCGACAGCGGGGTGCCGTCCGAGGCCACCACGGTCTCGTATCCCTGCGGCAGCGAGGCGATCATCTCGTGTACATCCGCAAGCACCGCCGCGCGGTGGATCTCCTCATCCGTTGCCTCCGGCCGCATCCGGGCGATGTTGGCCTTGATCGTGCCGGGAAAGAGCTGCACGTCCTGCGGCAGGTAGCCGACGATCTCGCCGAGCTGGCGCGGCTCCCAGTTGCGCAGGTCCATGAGATCGAGCCGGACCGCGCCCGAGGTCGGCAACAGCGACCCCACCAGCATCTTGCCGAGGGTGGTCTTGCCGGCGCCGGAATTGCCGATCACGGCGAGGGTTTCGCCGGCGCCGAGGCTGAAGGTCAGCGCGTTCAACACGACGTGCTTGGTGCCCGCGGGCACGTAGAGCAGCCGCTCGACATCGAGCCGACCTTCCGGGTTGGGCAGCCGCAGCTTGTCGTTGCGCCGGGCGCTGCGGGCGAGCAGGGCGGCGACCCGTTCATAGGCGCCGCGCGCGATCAGGAAGCTGTTCCAGCCCTCGATCGAGCCCTCGATCGGCGCGAGCGCGCGGCCGGCGACGATCGAGGCGGCGATCACCATGCCGCCGGTGAGCTCACCTTCGAGGGCGAGCCAGGCGCCCCAGCCCAGCATGCCGATCTGGGCGAGCAGGCGGAAGAACCGCGAGAACGCGGCGGTGATGATGTTGCGGTCCTGGGCTTTCACCTGCGCGGCGAGCGAGGTGACCATGTCGGCGCCCCAGATCCGCACCGCCTCGGGGATCATCGCCATGGCGTTGATGATCTGGCTGTTGCGCGACATCGACTCGAGGTGCAGGTTGGCGCGCGACTGCGCCGCGGTGGCCTGCTGGAACCCGTCCGAGGTGATCCGCTGGTTGATCCAGGCGAAGGCCGCGAGGATCAGGGCGGTGCCGATGACGATGGCACCGAGGTCCGGGTGGATCAGGAAGATCGCCAGCAGAAAGACCGGGGTGAACGGCAGATCGAGGAAGGCCAGAAGCGTGCCCGAGACGATGAAGCTCCGGAGCGAATTGAGATCACCCAGCACCTGGTATTCGCGCCCGTTGGAATGCAGCGAAGCCTGCGCCGCGGCCGAAAGCACCGGCCCGCCGAGGCTCGCCGAGACATCGACAGCGGTGCGCATCAGCACGAAGCGCCTGAGCGCGTCGAGGGCCGATTGCACCGCGATGGCGCCGATCACGACGATCGTGAGCATCGCCAGCGTGTCGGTCGAGCGCGAGGTCAGGACCCGGTTGGAGATCTGAAACAGATAGATCGGCACGGCCAGGATCAGGATGTTGGTGCCCACGGTCATGAGCGCGACGAAGACCATGTTGGCGGTGAGCCTGTGGCGCACCTGCGCCATCGTCTTGGTGTGATCTTCCGGCGCCGTGCGCTTGTGAAACCCCGGCGTCGGCCCGATCGCACCGGTTTCGGGCGCGACCGCCCCGGGCCGTGCCTTGCCGTCGATGGTGACCGCTGTGCCCGTTCCTGCCTTGGTTTTTCTGATTGTCATTCCCCATTCCCCTTGTCGGCGGCCCGTCCCGGGACCGCCTGCCAGTTGTCACGCAACCACGCCGCCCAGCGTGTCGAAAGTGCCGGAACCGCCGCCGATGTCGACGAACACATCGCCGCCACCCGGCACGCCCGGAGCGCCGTCGTCGATCATCCCATCCGCCAGAAACACCACCGCTTCGCTTGCCAGGGCGGAGCCGGCGCTCGCCAGTTCCAGCGGGGTGTCGTCGGTGTCGTACATACCGGCCTGGTGGATCACCAGATCGGAAAAGGCGCCGCCCGCCGCCATGATCGTGCTGTCGGTGCCGTGGATATCGAGGCGCGCCACATTGGCGAGCAGGTTGTCGCCGGTCGAGACATCGACCCGGGTGAAACCGTCCGCGAGCGCGGCATTGGCGAAGACCTGCACGGTGTCGGCATCCGCCAGGATGTTGATCTGTTCGAGCCGGTAGTCGAGCACCAGGTTGCCGCCGATGGTCAGCAGCAGCGGCACTTCCTTGCCCGCGAGCAGCGGCTCGGATTTCAGCGTGTCGACATCGAGCTGGCCGCCGGCCATCGTCTTGAGCGCCGCGCCGGCCGCCTCCGACATCTGGTCGGTCGTCGTATCGATCCCGTGCCAGGTGATCTGGGCCTCGTTCCACAACAGGTTGCCGCCGGTCTCCACCGTGCCGCCGGCCCCGTCGCCATCGACCACCAGATCGTTGTCGAACAGCAGGTTGAGCTGCGACAACGACACCAGGCTCAGCATGTCGCCGGCGACCAGGATCATGTCGAACGCGTTCTGGAAACTGAACTCGCTCATCACGTTGACCAGCACATTGCCGCCGGTGCTGATCTCGACCTGGTGGAAGGTCGTCTGGAAGGTAATGACGTCGTTGTCGGTGATCAGGTTCAGCTGGAAGACATGGGTGGTGAGCACCAGGTCGCCGGCAATCTCGGTGATGCCGAAGCCGAGCGGCGCGCCATCGCCGCCGGCTTCGGGGCGCGCCGAGCCTTCCCAGCTCACCCGCGCGATGTTGTGGCCTTCGGAGCTGGCGGCCTTGAACAGATGGTCCTTGCCGGTACAGACCCCCGCGTCGGGACCGATCAGCGTATCGCGGTCGCCGAGAACGTTGACCTGGCTGATGAAGGTGTACGACATGGCCTGTCCCGCCACGGCGATCAGCGACGCATCGACCGGGGTCAGGTTGGAGACGGTGTTGTTCATCAGAAGGTTGCCACCGGTCTCGATGGTCTGTGGTGCCCCGGTGTGCGGCCCGGTGGCGCCGGGGCCGATCTCGACCGACCCGATCACCACGCCGCTCTCGCCGGCGGCTCCCCCTTCGGCCCCGGCGTTGTCGTCCGCGTCGTCGTCCGCGTCATCGGTCGCGTCGGTCGCGCCGTAGCCGCGGTCGTCCAGGGCTTCTTCGAGCGCGCTGGGCACCGTCTCGGCCGCCGCGCCGTCAACCAGAATCCCGCTCTCGGGCAGGGTTCCGGCGTTCTTGCTGACGATGGTCACCGTGGCCCCTTCCGGCACGGTCTCAGGATCGACCCCGGCGAAGGCTTCGCGCAGGGTCTCGGTTCGGGTGGTGATGTCTTCGGTCTTGCGCGCAAGGGTGAAATCGCCGGGCGTCAGCGTGTCCGCGGCGGCGGCCAGCCCGGCCAGCTCCGCCTCGAGGGCGGCATCGGTGCGGCTCGCGGCGAGGTCCGGCGACAGCTCCAGCGGGCGGGTCAGCAGGATGTCGTTGTCCTGGGCGATGTTCTGTTGGTAGGCGAAGGTGATGACGCCGCCGGGGGGCGAAAGCTCGAAAACCGGGGTCTCCCAGATCGTGTTGATCCAGAACGGCGCCGGGTGATCGAACACGAACGCGACCACGTTGGCGCTGGAAAGCGTCGGCGCCAGCAGACCGGGGTCGAGCGGGGCGTGGCCGGCAAGGCCGTCGAGATCCGCCGGGATGATCCGCGGCGCGGGTGTTTCCTCGGCCAGCCTGACCCGACCGGCGGCATGCCTGTCTTCGAGCAGGTCCGACGCCACCCGGACATTGATTTCAAGCAGGGCGCCAGGCTCCCGGTCGGAGCGGTGCTGGGCCTGAAAGGCATCGTAATGCAGCCGGTAGAGCGATTGCTCTGCGATCTGATCGAATTGGCCAATGAAATGCGCGATGATCTCGGAATGTCTGTCTAGCATCGTTAACCCCTCCTCATCCCCTCAGCGCTCTGTGGCGCCTTCTGCCGTCCCCCGGTCGCTCCGGACCCGGCCCTGAAAGAAGGACCGGACCCGGGGCGCCTGCGGCCCTGGCAAGCCGCAGGCAGGTCTGGCGTGCTCCTGGGGACTGTGGGGCGGTCGGAGCACGCCAATTTCCAGGGCGCCTGACCCTAGTCTTCGTCGATCGTGTAGTTCATGTTCATGTTGCCGCCGACGACGGTGGTGTCGACGCTGTTGCCGAGCACGTTCGCACCCATGACGATCTGCTGGTTGAACGCCGAGACTTCGAGGTCGCCGCCCGCATCCGCCAGCGAGTTGCCGTTGACGTAGCCGTCGTCGCCGTTGTTCGACCCCCATGCGCCGAGATCGGCACTTGCGCCGCCGGCGTCGTCGTCGTCGCCATGCTTGCCGCCGTAGCTCTGGCGTCCGCTGCTGGCACCGTCGTCGCCGCCACCGCCGCCGCTGCCTTCAACGTCGGAACTGACCCTGATGCCTTCCTCGGCAGTGGCCTGGCCGGAGGCCGTATCGACGTCGAAGGTGTTATTGTTCGCCACGGTCGGGTTGTTCAGCACGTCGTTGTCGGCGAGGTTGTTCGAGCCGATGAAGGACATGCCGACATCGTTGCCCTGGCCATCGAGCGCGCCGTGGAACAGGTCGTCGACGTCAAGGTCGTTGCCCGGGTCGTAGGTCAGGTTGCCTTGAGCCCCGACGAAATCGCCCATCTGCGCATTTTGCGCGAGGTCGATGTCGAACGTGTCACCGTCGTCCGGCAGGAGCCCCTCGAGGCCGTCGAGACCGACGTCGACGCCGACGGTCACTGTCGTGGTCGTTTCGGAGATGTTGGCATTCAGGTTGGCGTTGCCGTTGAGGTTGGCGTTGCCGTTGAGGTTTCCGTTGCCGTTGAGGTTGCCATTCCCGTTTTCATTACCGTTGGCATTACCGTTGCCGTTCAGGTTGCCGTTGCCGTTGCCATTGAGGTTGCCGTTCCAGCTTTCGGAATCCTGCGATTGGCTCTGACCCTGGGCCTGCAGCTCGGCCTGACCCTGGGCCTGGCCCTGAAGCTCGGCTTGCGCCTGCCCCTGAAGCTGGCCCTGAAGTTCGGCCTGAAGCTGGCCTTGCCCTTCAAGCTGGGCCTGGCCCTGCTGTGACGGGTCGCCTTGCACTTGGTTGTGATTTCTGTCGCGGGGTGCCATTTCTTGTCTCCAGACTTGGCGGGTCCGCTGCCGTCACTCATCTCGCAAACGGCTGCCGTCGGACCGGTTTCGTTGTTCGAGGTATTCCCCTCTCCCCTGATCGCTTCCGGAAACGCCCCCCCCAAGGCGTCCGCTAAATGGCACAAACCTTGAAAGGCCGGTCCCGGTCGCGGTGTCAAAGGTTGCCGGAAGAATATCCCGACGCGTCAATGTTGCGCCGAATTCAAAGTTATTCACAGTCAGGAATTCGGTTGATCGCAAAAAGGCGATTCACAGTAAGTTTAATGCCGACGCCCGGGTAACCCATAAGATTAGGTTTTTCGCGATCCCGTGTTGCTAAAGTGAATTTGTCTTTCTCTTTTCGATCAACGCGCGCCGTCGCCGGAGAATTGCGGGGAAATGCGTTAAAATAGAGCGGCGCTATCAATAAATCAGCGCGTTCGAGTCCGCGGACTCGCTTTCCGGGAGTCGTGCGGCATATTTTCACACCAGTCATTAGTAATTAATCCATAACGATTTTTTTTAGCCAAAAGATATATCAATCCGGATTGACGCGTGATATCATCGGCGCAGAGTTTTCATGGATTTGTTTCTTGTGGTACCGAGTGCGCGACGGGCGGTGTGGTGTCGCTGGCCGCGAGGGTGAGTGGATCCGGTCAATTCATTGGCTGAGCGCCGGTCCACGGTGCTCTTTGGGGGGTGAAAAATGACCTATCTGAATGTGGGCGACACCAAGGTGTCGACAGTACCGATGCCCGGTCCGATATATTTCGTCGGGCCCGGGTCGCTTTTCTCCCGGATCGCCCTGCGGACGGTGGAAACCGAGCTCGACGGTCCGACGCAACGTGTCCCCGACATCAACGCCTTGCAGTTTGCGCAGCGCAATGCCGCCGGGGTGGCGGTGCCTGCCTATATGGTCGTGGTGCACGAAAGCGCCGCGCGCGATCTCCTCAAGGCGCTCCGGCAGGGCGCAGGCTACCTGCCGAAAACCCGGCTCGCGATCGCCTTCGAGCGCGAGGATGCCGCCTGCGCGCTGTTCGCCGATGCCTGCGACGAGCTTCTGCAATGGCGCGTCAGCCTCCTGCCGATGAACACCAATGTCACCAACTGGGTGCGGCTGTTGCAGGTGATCCAGGCCGGGGGGCACTACCTGCCGCCGGATGTTCTGCACCCCAAGACCCAGACCATGATACCGGGCGAGGAAACGGCCCGGCCGGTGCCGGACGCGGGCGCCCGCGCGCGGTCGGGCGAGACGCTCACCCCGCGCGAGTCCGAGGTGCTGTCGATGGCCGCGGCCGGAAGTCCGAACAAGACCATCGCCGGCGAACTGGCGCTGTCCGAGCACACGGTCAAGCTCTACATGCACCGGATCATCGGCAAACTCGGCGTCAGGAACCGCACCGAGGCGGCGATCTGGTATCACCAGAACAGCAACCATGCCTGAGCGCGCGCCCCCGGGAACGCAGGCGCCGTCGGGCGTCGCCAGACCGTCGGCCAAGCCGGTCGGGGGCGGGTCGGCGCCGCCGCCGGAGTTCGACGGTTTTCTGCTCCGGATCGGTCGGATCAACTACGCCTGGACCAATACCGAGAGCCTGCTGATCCACCTGATTGCCGGGTTGGTGCCGACCGACAAGGATACCGCCACCATCATCTACCTGACCCTCAACACCAGCCGGGCGCGGCTCGATCTGGTCGACCGGCTGGCCAAGCGCGTGCCCTGTCCGCTCCCCCAGGAGGCCCGCAAAGCTGTTCTCGGCGTGTCCACGAGGATGAAGCGGCTGTCGGGATTGCGCAACCGGCTCAACCACTCGATCTATGCCTTCGATGCCGACGGCGGGCCGGTGCGGGCCATCGAGATGCGCATCGCCGACCGCAAGACCGGCCTGCGTCTCGGCGGCGAGACCGCGCTCGACGGCGCCAATCTGGTCGAGTTGGACAAGGCGCTCACCGAAATCCAGGCGATCAACCGGGAAATCTGGGCGATCCTCGCCGATCACCGCCTGCCACTCTGACGCGCGCGCCCCCGCGGGCCACCGGGGCCCCGGCGCAGTCCCCGCGGCCGCGCCGGAGCGACGGCGCGCGCGGGGGGGCATGGATCGCCGATGTCACGGTTCCGCGGATTGTCGCCAAGGCAGCAACAAGCGGTTGTAACCACCGGGCGCGCTGGCTCATAATGCCCTTTGGGGCTTGTTTCATCTGTGCATCGCCACCGAGTCGGACCGACCGGGGGGCGAATGCGGGTGGGCGCCCCGGATCGGATGGGGTCTGGCCATGGCCAAGATGACAGGTCTTTCGCGAATTCTGGGCGTGGTGCTGCTTGCAGCCGCGCTGCCGGCGGCTGCGCAAGACCTTGATTTCAGTGTGAAAGGCGACGACACCGCGGTGACCGCGGCGCTTCAGGGCGCCTCGCTGCTCTACGCGGGCAAGGACGAGACCGACGCCGATCCGCGCGACAAACTGGCCGCCGCCCGCGCCGATTACGCCCGCCTGGTCAACGCGCTCTATGCCCAGGGCTACTACGGCGGGGTCGTTCGGATCCGCGTCGACGGGCGCGAGGCGGCGGCGATGTCCGCTTTCGCGTCTCCCACCCGGATCGGGTCCATCGCGGTCGAGGTCGACCCCGGGCCGCGTTTCAGCTTCGGTACGGTCGCGATCACGCCGCTCGCGCCGGGCACCACCACCACGGCGGCGTTCCGTTCGGGCGAGACCGCGCGCAGCACCGCCGTGCAGGGCGCCGTCGACGCGGCGATCTCCGACTGGCGCGATGCCGGGCGGGCGAAATCCGTGGTCGCGGCACAGAGCATCGCCGCCGATCATCGCAACCGGACGCTGAATGCCGATATCCGGCTCGCCCCGGGGCCGCTGGTCCACCTCGGCGAGCTGGTCCAGACCACCCCCTCCGCCGTGCGCGCCGACCGGGTGCAGCGGATCGCGGGCCTGCCGACCGGCGAGGTCTATTCCCCCGACAAGGTCGAGGCGGCCGCGAACCGGTTGCGCCGGACCGGCGCTTTCGCCTCTGTCGCCGTCACCGAGGCGGACCGGCTCGGGCCGGGCGATACGATGGACATCGGCCTCGCGCTCGCCGACGAAGCCCCGCGGCGGTTCGGCTTCGGCGCCGAGCTTGAATCGCTGGAAGGGGTCGCGCTCTCCGGGTTCTGGTTGCATCGCAACGTCTTCGGCGGCGCCGAACGGCTGCGGCTCGAAAGTGCGATCTCCGGGATCGACGGCACGCTCGACGGCATGGATGTCACCGCCGATGCAAGGCTCGACATCCCCGCCGCTTTCGGCACCGACAACGACGCCTTCGTCTTCCTCGAAGGCGATTATCTCGACGAGCCGGGCTATCTGCTCTATGGCGGCGGCGGCGGCGCCGGGGTGCAGCGCTACTTCACCCCCGAGCTCGAAGGCTCGGCCGCACTCGCCTACCATTACGAGATCACCGAAGACGATCTCGGGGAGCGGCGGTATTCGTTCCTCTCGCTGCCCTCGAACCTCACCTGGGATCGGCGCGACGATCGGCTCGACCCGACCTCGGGCAGCTACGTCTTTGCCGAGGCGCAACCGTTCTACGAGTTCAACCGCGAGACCCTCGGCGCCCGCGCCACGATCGACGCGCGCGCCTATCGCGGCTTTGCCGACGGCCGTCTCGTGCTCGCCGGCCGCGCCCAGGCGGGCTACGTCGCCGCCCCCTCGGCCAGCGACGTGCCCTCCGACTTCCTGTTCTTCTCCGGCGGCGGCGGCACCGTGCGCGGCTTCCCCTACCAGTCGATGGGCGTCGATCTCGGCGGCGGCGACACGATCGGCGGCCGCGCCTTCCTCGGCGCTTCGGCCGAGATCCGCTACAAGGTGACCGACACGATCGGCCTCGTCGGGTTCGCCGATGCGGCTCAGATCGGCGCCGAAAGCTTCCTCGACGGCAGCGACTGGCAGATCGGGGCGGGCGCAGGGCTGCGCTACTACACCGGGTTGGGGCCGATCCGCCTCGACGTCGCCGTGCCGGTCTCCGGTCCGGGCGCGAGCCTCGACTCGATCTGGGATGCGCAGTTCTACATCGGAATCGGGCAGGCGTTTTGACCCGCTTCGCTGCACTCCTTGGCGTCTTCGCGCTGTTTGCCCTGCCGCTCTTCGCCCAGGACGCCGACGTCGACGACAAGACCTTCCTCGAATCCCTGCTGCAGGACAAGCTTTCGGCCGCCGGGCGCACCGTCGAGATCACCGGCTTTGCCGGCGCGCTCTCGTCGCGGGCAACGATGCAGCGGCTGACCGTGTCCGACGACGAGGGCATCTGGCTCACCCTGGAGGGCGCCACGCTCGACTGGACCCGCTCGGCCCTGCTCGGCGGCCGGCTGGAAATCGATGCGCTCACCGCCGAACGGATCGAGATCGCGCGCCGGCCGGTTGCGGTGAACGACGGGCCCGAGCCCGCGGCCTCCGATTTCGCTCTGCCCGAACTGCCGGTCTCGATCAACATCGGCGAGATCTCGGCCGACGTCGTGGTGCTGGGCGAGCCGGTGCTGGGCGTCGGCGCCGAGCTTCGGCTCGAGGGCAGGGGGCAGCTCGAGGGGGGCGCGGGCGATGCTGCGTTCACGCTTGAACGCATTGACGGCAAGGTCGGACGCTTCGCCGTGGCCGCAAGCTACGCCAACGATACCAGGGTGCTCGCGCTCGATCTCGATCTCAACGAAGGCCCGAACGGGATCGTCGCTCTGCTCACCAGCCTGCCGGGCGGCGCGCCGCTGTCCTTTGCCCTCAAGGGCACCGGACCGATCGACGACTACGCCGCCGACCTGACGCTCGCGACCGACGGCGCCGAGCGGATCGGCGGCCGGGTCACCCTGAACCGCGCCACGCCCGAGGCGCCGCTGAATTTCACCGCCGATCTGGCCGGCGACCCCAGCCCGCTGATGGCCCCGGATTACCGCGCCTTCTTCGGCCAGGACGTCCATCTGTCGCTCGCCGGCCGGCACGAGGCCTCCGGCCGCATCGACCTTCAGACGCTCGATATCTCCGCCGATGCCCTCAGCCTCGCGGGCGATGCGGTGATCGGCCCCGGCGGCTGGCTGGAACGGGTCCGGCTGGCCGGCCAGGTCGCCGCGCCGGGCGGCGGGGCGGTGCGCCTGCCGCTCGGCGGCGACCCGACCTGGATCGACCGCGCGTCGCTCGACCTGACCTATGATGCCACCCTCGGCGATGCCTGGCAGGCCGAGATCGGCCTCGACGGGCTGTCGCGGCCCGATCTGCAACTCGCCGGCGTCACCCTGTCGGCAAAGGGCACCGTGACCCCGGCGCTTGACGGCGCGCTGCCCTCGTTCGGCGGCCATGTCGATCTCAGCGCCACCGGGCTCGTGGGTGCCACCGACAGCGCTGCCGCGGCGCTCGGCCCCGATCTGACCGGCAGCTTCGACATCGCCCGCACCAGCGGCGCCAGGCTCGAGCTCGACAACCTGACGCTCCAGGGCGCCGACTACCGTCTGTCGGGCGATGTCGCCTTCGACACCGATGTGGAGAAGCTCGACCTGATCGCCGCAGGTGCAATCGCGCTCTCCGCCGACGATCTGGCCCGTTTCGCCGCCCTTTCGGGCCAGACCCTGACCGGGTCCGCGCGGCTGCAGATCGACGGTACCGCAGCCCTGCCGGGCGGCCCCTTCGATGTCGAGGTCACCGGGTCGGCGCGGGATCTGGCGCTCGGCATCGACGAAGTCGACCGCCTGCTCACCGGCGCCAGCACGCTCGAATTCTCCGCCGCCCGAACCGCCGAGGGCACCGAAATCGAGCGGTTCGACATCCGCGCGCCGGGCGCACGCGCCACCGGCAGCGGCTGGCTCGCCGAGACCGGCAGCCGGATCGCGCTCCGGCTCGATCTGCCCGACGCCGCGCTGGTTGCGCAGGGGCTCGACGGCGCCCTCGCGGTCCAGGCCCGAGCCCAGCAGACCGGGGTCGATTGGGATCTCGCGCTCGAGGCCAGCGCCCCGGGCGGCGCCAGCGTGCGGTTCACCGGCCTGGCGGCCACCAAGCCCGGCGGCATCGCCAGCATCGGCCGCGTCGAGGGCGATCTCACGGCCTCGATCGACCGCCTCGCTGCCTATTCCGGGCTGGCCGGGCGCGCGCTCGCGGGCCGCGCGACCTTCACCGGCACCGGCAGCTTCAACCCCGGCAGAGGCTCCTTCGCCCTCGAAGGCAAGGGCAGCGGGCAGGACCTGAGCTTCGATCTCGGGTCGGTCGATCGCCTGACCACCGGCGCGTCGACGCTCAGCTTCGCGGTTCGTCGCAACAAGAATGCCGTGTTCATCGTCGATCAATTCAGTCTCGCGACCCCCGAGCTGACCCTCAACGCCAACGGGCGTGCAGCCGATGAAATGCCGCAGATCACCTTCGAAGGGCGCCTGCGCGACCTCGGCCCCTTCGTGCCCGGGCTTCCCGGCGCCTTCGACCTCGCCGGAACCGCCAGGCTCTACGAAAACGGCTGGCGGGTGCAGATGAACGGCGATGGTCCCGGCGGCACCACCATCCGGGCCTCCGGGCGCATTGCCGACGATGGAACCACGGCCGAGCTCGCGTTCAAGGGCCTCGCCCCCCTCGCACTGGTCAACGAAAGCATCGCGCCCCGGGCGCTGTCCGGCATGGCCGCCTTCGATCTGCGCCTCGATGGCCCCTTCGCGATCGGCTCCCTCTCCGGCACCGTCAAGACCGAGGACGCGCGCGCCGCGTTGCCGACCTTCGGCCTCGCGCTCGATCCGCTGGCCGTCACCGCGAGACTGGCCGCCGGCCAGGCGACGCTCGATGCCCGGGCCAGGATCTCGACCGGCGGGCGCCTCTTCGTGCGCGGGCCGGTGGCGCTTACCGCGCCCTTTCCGGCCAATCTCGAAGTCGAGCTCAGGAATGTCGATCTGCGCGACGAGCGCACCTACGATCTCACCCTCGGCGGGAACCTGTCCCTCGCCGGCCCGCTCACCGGCGGCGCCAACGTGACCGGGGGGCTGCAACTCAGCCAGGTCGAGCTCAGGATCCCGGAGACCGGTTTCGGCGTCGACGGCAGTCTTGAAGGGCTGCAGCATATCGGTCTGCCGGCAGAGGTGCGCGCCACCCAGACCCGCGCCGGGCTGCGCGGCACGGGGGCAGGCGCCGGCGGCGGCGGGCCGGTCTACGGGCTCGGCATCACCATCGAGGCGCCCGCTGCCGTCTTCGTCCGCGGTCGCGGTCTCGACGCGGAGCTCGGCGGAATGCTCACCATCGGCGGCACCACCCAGGACGTGATCACGACCGGCGGCGTCAAGCTCATCCGCGGCCGCCTCGACTTCCTCGGCAACCGGCTCGCGCTGACCGAAGGTTCGGCGACCCTGCGCGGCAGCCTCGACCCGACCCTGAACCTCGTGGCCGAAACCCAGGTGGACGATGTCACCGTGCGGGTCACCGTCGATGGGCTCGCCTCGGATCCGACCGTCACCTTTTCTTCCTCGCCCGACCTGCCGGAAGACGAGATCCTCGCCCGCCTGGTGTTCGGGCGCGGCCTCGACCAGATCTCGGCATTCCAGGCGTTGAAACTCGCCTCTGCAGTGGCGACGCTGTCGGGCAAGGGCGGGGCGGGCACCATCGGGCGGCTGCGCGAGGGCTTCGGGCTCGACGATCTCGACGTCACCACCGATGCCGACGGCAACCTCGAGGTCCGGGCCGGGACCTACATCTCCGAAAACGTCTACACCGACGTGACCGTCGGCGCCGACGGCAAGGCCGAGATCAATCTCAATCTCACGGTCACGCCCGAGATCACCGCCCGGGGTACCGTCGGCTCGGACGGCAGCACCGGGATCGGGGTGTATTTCGAAAAAGATTACTGACGGGGGCCTGGCCGGCCGACGCTGCGGGACCGGTGCCACGCGCCTGCCGGCGGCATCGCCCGAGGTGTCCTGACCGAAATCGCGGCGGACCTGCGCGGACCGCGTCCGCGTCGTCCATCGCGCGGGCCCCGGACCCGGGTTGTCCGCCCCGCAGTCCGCCCCGCAGCATTGGGCACCGGTGCGCCCCGAGGCCGCCGCCCCGCCGTCCCGCCGTCCCGCCGTCCAGCCCTGCGCATCCGCTGGAGCCGGGTGCGCTGAACAATCCGTTTCTCATGGATTTCAAAGATGTAGAACCGCGCTCCGGCCCCCCGGGAACTCACCTCCCGGAGACGGGCGATCGCCTGCCCGGCGGGCGCGGCGATCCCGCCGCAGCGACCGGATGCCGATCGTCGCGGCCACGAAAACGCGCCTTCGCCGATGCCGGGCCGGCGGTGAACCGGCCCCGGGGCGGCTGTGCACGGGCCCCGGGGCGCCTCGCGCATTCGGGGCGGACTGCCTCGCAGGTGCGGGGAGCGCCCCATCGTTGACACGAGGTCAAGACCCGCCCTCTGCGTCCGAACCCCGCCCTGTCCCGGATTTCTCTGGAAGAAACAGTCATTTTCCGGTACCCGGCTCAAAACCCGGACGCCATGGCTATCAGGCGGCCGGTTTTTCGACGTATCAAGGCCCCGCCCGGCGCGCATCGGCGGGCGAAGGGGGCTCGGAGGTGTGTGATGAAGGTCGAACGCTTGTCGCTCGACGGCGCAATGGTTCTGACACCGGCCCGTTTTGGCGATGCGAGAGGGTATTTCTCCGAGACCTGGAACCGGCAGCGGTTTGCCGAGGCCGGGCTCGACGTCCTGTTCGTCCAGGACAACGAGAGCCTTTCGGCCACCGTGGGCACGGTGCGCGGGCTTCACTACCAGGCCCCGCCCTCGGCCCAGGCCAAGCTCGTGCGCGTGGTCCGGGGACGCATTCGCGACGTCATCGTCGATGTCCGCACCGGCGCGCCCGGTTTCGGCCGCTGGGATGCGGTCGAGCTCTCCGCCGAGGCCGGCAACCAGCTTTTCGTGCCGCGCGGCTTCCTGCACGGCTTCGTCACGCTCGAACCGGACACGCTCGTGCAGTACAAGGTCGACAACCCCTATGACGCCGCGGCCGACGGTGCGGTGGCCTGGGACGACCCCGATCTCGCGATCGACTGGGGCGTCGCGCCCGAGGCCGCCACGGTCTCGGCCAAGGACGCCGCCGCGCCTGCGTTTCGCGATTGGATTTCGCCGTTTTCCCGGGAGACCAGCACATGAAAATCCTGATCACCGGCGGCGCCGGTTTCATCGGCTCCGCCGTCGTGCGCCAGGCCATTGCCCGGGGTGACGCGGTCGTCAACCTCGACGCGCTCACCTACGCCGGGTCGCTCACCAACGTCGCCTCCGTCGCCGACACTCCGGGTTACGCCTTCGAACAGGTCGACCTGCGCGACCGGGCCGGGCTCGACCGGGTGTTCGCCGCCCACAGGCCCGACACCGTGATGCACCTCGCCGCCGAGAGCCATGTCGACCGCTCGATCGACGGCCCCGCCGATTTCATCGAGACCAACGTCACCGGCACCTTCAACCTGCTCGAAGCCGCCCGCGACTACTGGACCGGCGCCGGCCGCCCGGCGGGCTTTCGCTTCCACCATATCTCGACCGACGAGGTCTTCGGCACGCTCGGCGACACCGGCAAGTTTACCGAGACCACGCCCTACGCGCCCAATTCGCCCTATTCCGCCTCGAAAGCGGCCTCCGACCATCTGGTGCGCGCCTGGGGCGAGACCTACGGGCTGCCGGTGGTGCTGTCGAACTGCTCCAACAATTACGGCCCCTTCCAGTTTCCCGAAAAGCTGATCCCGGTCGTGGTGCTCAACGCGCTCGCGGGCAAGCCGATCCCGGTCTACGGGGCGGGCGTGAACGTGCGCGACTGGCTCTACGTCGAAGACCACGCGACCGCGCTGCTCACCGTGCTCGACAAGGGCGCGCTGGGCGAGAGCTACAACATCGGCGGCAATGCCGAGGCGAAGAACATCGACCTCGTGAAGATGATCTGCGCCATCCTCGACGAAGACCACCCGGGCGCGAAACCCTACGCCGAGCTCATCACCTACGTGACCGACCGGCCAGGCCATGACCACCGCTACGCCATCGACGCGTCGAAGATCGCGGCCGATCTCGGCTGGAAGCCGTCGCTGACCCTCGCGGAAGGTCTGCGCCGGACGGTGCGCTGGTATCTCGACAACGAAGCCTGGTGGCGCCCGTTGCAGGCGCGCGACGGGGTCGGCGAGCGACTGGGGTCGGGCAAGCCGGGGAAAGCCTGATGCGGCTTCTCATCTTCGGCAAAACGGGACAGGTCGCCCGGGCACTGGCGGCGGTCTGCACCGAGGCTGGCATTGACGCCCGATTCCTCGGCCGCGACCAAGCCGACCTGACCGACCCGCAAGCCTGCGCCCGGATCGTGGCGGACGCCGAGGTCGATGCGGTCATCAACGCCGCCGCCTATACGGCCGTCGACGCGGCCGAGACCGACCGGGAAACCGCAAACTTGGTTAACGCCGAAGCCCCGGGCGCGATGGCGCGCGCCGCCGCGCGGAAAGGCGTGCCCTTCCTGCATATTTCCACCGACTACGTCTTCGACGGGCGCGGCACCCGCGCCTTTCGCGAAGACGACCCGGTCGCGCCGCTGGGGGTTTACGGCCAGTCCAAGCTCGACGGCGAACGCGCCGTGCTCGACGCCGGCGGCAACGGCGTGATCCTGCGCGTCGCCTGGGTCTATGACGGCACGGCGAAGAACTTCGTCACCGCCATGCTGGGCCTCGGCGCCACCCGCGACGTGCTGAGCGTGGTGAACGACCAGCGCGGCAGCCCGACGCCCGCGCGCGCCGTGGCCGAGGCGCTCCTCCATATCGCGCGCGCTTTCAAGGCGGGGCAGGGCGTGCCCGGCCTGTTCCACTACGCCGGGGCCCCGGCGGTCGCCCGCAACGATTTCGCCGCGGCGATCCTCGCGGGCACACCGCACCCGCCCCGGATCGACCCGGTCTCGTCCGACGCCTTCCCGACCCCGGCCCGGCGCCCGGCCAACTCGGTGCTCGACTGCAGCCGCATCGCCGCGGCCTATGGCCTGGCTCAACCCGACTGGCGGCCGGACGTGGCCCGGATCGCCGCGGCCCGGGCCACGGAGGGGGCACCGTGAGCCAGATCGCCGCCGTCGTCATCGGCCGCAACGAGGGCGACCGCCTCGTCGCCTGCCTCACCTCGCTTGGCGACCATGTCGCCCGGGTGGTCTACGTCGACAGCGGCTCGACCGACGGCAGCCCCGAGGCCGCAGCCGGGCTCGGGGCGCAGGTCGTCGCGCTCGACATGACCCGACCCTTCACCGCCGCACGCGCCCGCAATGCCGGGCTCGCGGCCCTGGCCGACGCGCCGCCCGATTACGTCCAGTTCGTCGATGGCGACTGCATCCTCCAGGACGGCTGGATCGACACCGCCGAGGCCTTCCTCGAGGACCACCCGGAGGTCGCCATGGCCTGCGGCCGGCGCCGCGAGGTCCACCCCGAGGCGTCCGTCTTCAACCGGCTCTGCGACGACGAATGGAACACGCCGCCCGGCGAGGCGCTGGCCTGCGGCGGCGATGCGCTCGGCCGCTGGGCGGCGCTCGACGCGGTCGGCGGCTACAACCCGACGCTGATCGCGGGCGAAGAGCCCGACCTCTGCCTGCGCCTTCGGGTTGCAGGCTGGAAGATCTGGCGGCTCGACGTTGAGATGACCGCGCACGACGCCGCGATCCTGCGCTTCGGTCAATGGTGGAAACGGGTCAGCCGCGCCGGCCACGCCTTCGCCGAAGGTGCCTGGCTCCACGGCAAGGCGCACGGCCATTGGGTCGGCGAAACCCGGCGGCTGCTCTTCTGGGGGCTTGGCGTGCCGCTGGTCGCGCTGGTGGCCCTGCTGCTGTTCGGCGGCTGGGGCCTGATCGTGCTGGGGCTCTACCCGGTCCAGATCGCCCGGCTTGCGCGGTCGCGCGGGTTTGCAAACCGCTTCGCCTGGGAATGGGCCTTCTTCCTGACCCTCGGCAAGATCCCCGAGGCGCTCGGCGCGCTCCGGTTCTACCGCGCCCGGCTCACCTCGCGGCGCAGCGCACTCATCGAGTACAAGTAGCCGGCCGGGTCGCCGCGGTCGGTCGCCCGCCGCATCGGCATCAGCCGCCCCGTCTCTGGCGGCGCGCTTCGATCATGTGCCGGGGCAGGAGCTTGCCCGCACGCCAGTAGCGCGGCACCATCCGGCGCGGCGAGGTCAGCGCCCGCCAGAGCCATTCGACCCTGAGGGCGCGGGCGAGTTTCGGCGCCCGGACCTGGTGGCCGCCGAAGAAATCCAGCCCGGCACCGATCGACGCGAAGCCGACCCCGGGGGCGATCTGGCGTCCGCGCGCGGCGAGCCGTTCCTGTTTCGGCGCCCCGAGCGCGAGGAAACACATGCCGACGTCCATGGCGCAAAGAGCCGCCAGGACCGCCGCCGCCGCGTCGCCCTCGGGGTCGAACCCCATTTGCGGGGCATGGGCATAGACGATGTCGAGCCCGGGCACGCGTTCGGTGAGCACCCGCTTTGCGTCCGCCAGCGCCTGGTCGGTGCTGCCGACGAAGCCCACTTTCACCCCCGCCGCCGCGGCCCATTCGCACAGCGGCTGCACCATGTCCGACCCGGGCATGAGCTCCACCGGCGTGCCGGCGATGCGCGCCAGGGTGACGATCGGCCAGCCGTCGGCGACGACAAGATCCTGCGCCGCATAGGCGTCGACAAAGGCCGGATCGACCTCCAGCTTGGCGAGATGGTCGAGGTTGATCGTCGCCAGCGCAAAGCCTTGCCCCGTCCGCCAGCGCTCGGCGACGGCCTCGGCCAGGTCGGCGCGGGTCGCGACGTTCACAGAGATTGTCTTGTCGTTGTAGCAGAACTTCACGGGCCGCGATCTCCCTCTGTCACGGGTTTCAGAACCGGGGCGCGGTGCGCCTCGGCGGGATCCTATCGGGCGATTGAAGCCGGAATGGAACGGGGATTCGGCGGGATCGGGGCCCGGGCCGGTGAATTGTGGCCAAAGCCGCCTGGAATCACCGCAAATGCGCCATGATTGTTTCGGTGCTGGCACCTATATCCGCGTCGACCCCCAGGTCGCCCGCTTGTGCGCGGCCCGCATCTTGTGGGCAATGACATCGGCCCCCCAGATCTTGTGGTGCCCGGGCGCGGTCGGGTCTGGCTTGCGGCGGCCTGGGGCCCGATCCGACCCCGACCGGCGCAGGGCAAACGATTCGGGCTGGCGGGCGATGAGCCACGGATAACCTTCCGCGCTGCCGCTGACATTATCCCATCGTTAACGCAAATGCTTCGCAGTGGACAGATTGTTTCCGGGATCGAAACTGTTCCCATTTTGGGGAAAAACTGTTTTCTGCACAATTTCAATTTGTTAGCATATTTCGCCCCTCAAAATATCGTGCGAGAACTACTGTTCTGCGAAGGTCTTTGTTATGCAGAGAAGCCGATATCCGGGGAACGGGAACGAGACATTGATCCTAGGTAAGCATTCCGACCATTTGTCGGGCGACATCGCGATTGTGGGCATGGCGGTCAACCTGCCCGGAGCGCCGACACTTCAGGACTTCTGGGACAACCTGCGCGGCGGCGTCGAATCCATCAGCCGGCTCGATGCGCCGACGCTCAAGGCGGCCGGTGAATCGCACGACGCCATGCGGCGCGAAAACTACGTTCCCGCCGCCGGCCTGCTCGACGGCTACGACATGTTCGATGCCGAATTCTTCGGCTTCAGCCCGAAAGAAGCCGCGATCCTCGATCCCCAGCACCGCAAATTCCTCGAAACCGCCTGGGAGGCGCTCGAGAACGCCGGCCACACGGCGGAAGAATTTGCCGGTCGCGTCGGCGTCTTCGCCGGCTGCGGGGCCGGCAGCTACCTCTATTTCAACCTGTTTTCCAACCCCGATCTCGTCGACGATCTCGGGCCTTTCCAGTTGCGCAACACCGGCAACGACAAGGATTTCCTGTCGACCCGGGTGAGCCATGTGCTCGACCTCAAGGGGCCGTCGATCAATATCCAGACCGCCTGTTCCACCGCTTTGGTGGGCATCCATCAGGCGGCCAAGGCGCTGGCCGACGGGGAATGCGACATGGCGCTGGCGGGCGGGGTCTCGGTCGAGATGCCGCATGGCCGCGGCTATCTCTACCGCGAGAACGACATCCTCTCGCCCGATGGCCACTGCCGTGCCTTCGACCACAAGGCCGGCGGCACGGTCATGGGGTCGGGCGCCGGCGCCGTGGTGCTGCGCCGGCTCGACGATGCGCTGGCCGACGGCGATCACGTCTGGGCCGTCATCAAGGGCACGGCGATCAACAACGACGGCGCCGACAAGGCCGGGTTTTTCGCGCCCAGCGAGGCGGGGCAGGCGGCGGTCGTCGGTCAGGCGCTCGACGCCGCCGGGGTCGCGCCCGAAACCATCGGCTACGTCGAATGCCACGGCACCGGCACGCTGCTCGGCGATCCGTTCGAGGTGGCCGGTCTCACCGAGGCCTATCGCGCCCGCGGCGCCGAGGCGGCCCAGTTCTGCGGCATCGGCTCGGTCCAGACCAACGTCGGCAATCTCGACACCGCGGCGGCGGTCGCCGGGCTGGTGAAGACCGCGCTGTCGCTGCACAACGCCCAGATCCCGCCGAGCCTCAACTACGAGGCGCCGAACCCGATGATCGATTTCGCCGCCAGCCCGTTCTATGTCAACGACCGGCTCGCCGCCTGGCCGGACGGCGCCACACCGCGCCGCGCCGCCGTCAACACCCTCGGCGTCGGCGGCACCAATGCCCACGCCATCCTCGAACAGGCGCCCGCGCGCGACGCCTCCGAGGCGGGCGTCTTCCCGTTCCAGCCGATTGTGCTTTCGGCCCGGTCGACCAGGGCGCTCGACGACATGTCGGCGCGCCTCGCGGAGCATCTGCGCGCCCATCCCGAACAACCGCTCGCCGATGTGGCCTTCACCTTGATGAACGGGCGCAAGCGGTTCGAAAAGCGCCGCGTCCTGGTGGCGGAAACCCACGCGCAGGCGGCGGCCCTGCTCGAAACCGGCGATCCGGCGCGGGTCTTCACCCAGGACAGCCTCGGCACCGCGCCCGACATCGTGTTCATGTTCCCGGGGGCGCCGGCGATCGCGCCCGGCACCGCGCGCGATCTCTACGAGACCGAGCCGGTGTTCAACGAGTGGATGGACCGCGGGCTCGACGCGCTCAGCGTGCAGGCCGGCGAGGATGTCCGTGCGCTGCTCCTGGCCACCGGCGATGCAGCCGATGCAGCCGCCCGCCGGCTCGCCGCGCCCGCCCTCGCCGAACCTTTGAATGTGATCCTCGGCGTCGCCATGGCACAGCAGGTCATGTCCTGGGGCGTGATCCCGGCATCGCTGTTCGGTGTCTCGACCGGCGAGACCGCCGCAGCCGTGGTCGCGGGCGTCATGGGGATCGAGGAAGCCATCGGCCTCGTGCATCTGCGCGGGCGGCTGGACGAGAGCGGGCAATCCGACGCACGCGCCAGCGTGCGCGCCGAGCTGCGCGGCTTTGCCGGCCGGCTCGAGCTCAAAGCGCCGGGGATACCGCTGGTCTCGGGTCGGACCGGCGCCGCGATGACGCCCGAACAGGCCAGGAGCGCCGAGACCTGGGTCAATGCCGGTGGCGACGAAACCGGCGTCGGCGCCGGCATCGCGGCGCTTGCGACCCGGCCCGACCGGGTGTTTCTGGCGCTCCTGCGCGACCCCGCCTTCACCGCGCGGATCGGCGACATGCCGGAGGTCACGCCCGGCCGGGTGATCGACGCGCTGCCCGATCCGGCGGCACCCGTGGCCGCCGACATCCATTTCATCGGCGCGCTTGCCCGGCTCTGGGCCGCAGGTGCCGAGGCCGATTGGGGCCAGTTCTGGGCCGATGCAAAGCGCCACCGCGTGCCGCTGCCGGGCTACCGGTTCCAGCGCGCGCGCTACCTCATCGAGCCGGGCCGGGTCGCCGCGACCGCGGCCCGCAGCCCATCGCATGACCTCATCCGCAAGGACGACATGCGCGACTGGGGCTGGCGCCCGGTCTGGCTGCCGGCCTATGCCGCCTGCGAAGTCGACGTGGCGAGCGAACTCGACCGCGCGCCGATCGAGACCTGGCTGTTCTTCGAGGATGGCGAAGGCATCGCCGAAGCGGTCGCCACCCGTCTCGAAAGCGCCGGCCATACGGTCGTGCGGGTGATGTCCGGCGACAGCTTCGCCGAGGTCGGCGACAAGCGGTTCACGCTGATGTCCGAACAGGGGCGCGAGGGTTACGAGGCGCTGTTCGCCGCTCTTGCCGACAAAGAGCTGATGCCGAGCCGGATCGCGCATTTCTGGGGGGTCGCCCCGGCCGATACCTATCGGCTCGGCTCGGATCCGTTCCATGACAATATGGAATACGGCTTCTTCAGCCTGACCTATCTGGCCCAGGCGCTGGGGCGCGCCGATCTGCCCGGCCCGGTCCACATCACCGCGATCACCCGCGATGCCGCCTCGGTCAACGGCGGGCCGATCGCCTGCCCGGAAAAAGCGACGATCGCAGGGCCCGCCGGTGTCATGTCGCGCGAATTGCCGGGGGTCAGCTGCACGACCCTCGACCTCGAAGCCGCCGCTTCGGCCCCCGCCCGCAAGGGCCTGTTCGGCAAGCGCAACAAAGAGGCCGACGATGTGCTCACGCTGCGGCTGCTCGAAGACCTGCTGGCCGAGCCCGCCAACGAGGTCGCCGCCTACCGCGGCGCGCGCCGCTACCGGCAGAGCTACACCAGGGCGCCGCTGGCGCAAGCGCAGACGCCGGCCTTCCGCGACGGCGGCACCTATCTGGTGACCGGTGGCCTCGGCGATCTCGGTCTCGACGTCGCCCGCTCGCTCCTGGAGCGCCACGCGGCAAAGGTGATCCTGGTGGCCCGGCGGGTCATGCCGCCCCGCGAAACCTGGGACGGCGTGCTGCGCCGCGCCGCCCCCGGCGACCGGACCGCCGCCGCCATTCGCGGTGTCCAGGCGCTGGAAATGCTCGACGGCGAGATCGAGATCGCCTCGGCCGATGTCACCAACCTCAAGGCCATGCAGGCGGTGGTCGCTTCCGTCACCGAGCGCCACGGCCGCATCGACGGCGTGCTGCATGCCGCCGGCGTGCTCGACGACGGGCCGCTGATGGACCGTGACGCGCAGGCGATGGAAGGGGTTTTCGCCCCCAAGATCGACGGGCTTCGCGTGCTCGACGAGCTGTTCCCCGACGGCGCGACCGACCTCATGGTGCTGTTCTCGTCGACCACGACGGCGACCCGCAACGCCGGCGAGGTCGATTTTGTCGCCGCCAACGAATACCTCAACGCCTATGCCAAGAGCCGGCAGGGCGGGGCGACCCGCGTGGTCGCGGTCAACTGGGGCATCTGGGCCGAGATCGGCATGGTCGCGCGCGCGCTCGACCCGGTCGACCCGGCCGAGGCACCCGCGGTGCCCGTTGCCGCGCCGCTCATCGGCGCGGCGGCTTTCGACGGCGACGGGGTGCGGGCGTTCCGCACGGTCTGGGAGGCCGGGCGCGCCTGGGTGCTCGACCAGCACCGCACCGCGGCCGGCGCCGGTCTCATGTCCGCCTCCGCCATCGTCGAGCTGGCCGCCGAGGCTTTCGTCGCCGACGGCGGCACGACCCCGTTCGAGATCCGCAACCTGCGACTGTCGCGGCCGTTCCAGTCCACAAGCCGGGCGCCGCAGTCCACCGTGCGCATGCGCGCCACCGGTGCCGGGTGCCATTTCGAGATGTTGAGCGACGTCACCATCGACGGGCGCTTGGCCCGGGCCTCCCATGCCGAGGCCGCCGTCGTGGCGCTCGACACGCCGCCGCCGCCGCCGGTCGACCTCGGCGCCGTGGCCATGCGCTGTCACCGCGACGGCCACCACGCCGCGGCCCCGGGGGCACATCTGCACCTGCCGCAGGCGGCGCAGCTCGATCTCGGTCCGGCCTGGCAGGGCCTGCGCGAGTCCACGCTGGGCAAGGCCGAAGGTCTGGCGCGGCTGGAATTGCCGGGTACCATCCTCGACACCCTCGCCGAGGGCATGATCCTGCACCCGGGGCTTCTCGATGCCGCCATGACCTGGGCGCTCGAACTGGCCCCGAACCACGTTGCGGGCAGCCTCTGGTTGCCGCACAGCTGCGGCTCGATCCGGGTGCACCGTCCGCTGCCGGCCGAAGTGGCGAGCTGGGTGCGGCTGTCCGAAAACGACGGCCCGCTCGACACCGCCCAGTTCGAGGTGACGATCTGCGATCTCGAGGGCCAGGTCCTGGTCGAGATCGGCAATCTCCGGGTCAGGCGCATCGATCCCGAGACCGGCCTTGTGCCGGCCCCGCTCACCGCCGCCGACGTGGTCGTCGTCGACACACCGCCGCATCACAAGCGCACCGCCACCGAGGCGCAACTGGCGTGGAACCTGACCCAGGGCATCCGTCCCGGCGAGGGGCTCGAAGCGCTCGAACGCAGCCTGGCGCTGGGCCTGCCGCAGGTTCTGGTCACCTCGCTCGATCTCGCCGGCCTGATCGCCGAGGCCGACCGGGCCGAGCCGGCGGCACCGTCCGGGGGGCAGACCTTCGACCGCCCGGATCTGGCCACGGCTTTCGTCGCGCCGGAAACCGAGGTCGAATGTGCGCTGGCCGAGGAATGGTCGAAACTGCTCGGCATCGGCAAGGTCGGCATCGACGACGATTTCTTCGACCTCGGCGGCCATTCCCTGATCGCGGTGCGGCTCTGCGCCATCGTCAACAAGACCTATGGCACCGATTTCGGCCTCGCCGTCCTCGCCGAGGCGCCCACCATCCGCGAATGGGCCGCGCGCCTCGAAGCGCAGATCCACCCGGCGGCGGGCGAGGCGAAGACCGTCGCCAGCCGTCCGGCGTTCACCCATGTCGTGCCGCTCAACCGCTCGCGCCAGAGCCACGCGACGCCGGCCTTCCTCGTCTCGGGGATGTTCGGCAACGTGCTCAACCTGCGCCATGTCGCCCAGATCCTCGGCGAGGATCGCCCGGTCTACGGGCTCCAGGCCAAGGGCCTGCTCGGCGACGACGAACCGTATCACACCTTCGGCGAGGCGGCCGCCTCCTGCCTGGCCGAGATGCGGCAGGTTCAGCCCGAGGGGCCCTATGTCGTCGGCGGTTTCTCCGGCGGCGGGATCACCGCGCTCGAGATCGCGCGGCTGTTGCAGGCCGAGGGCGAGCAGGCGGCGCTGGTGGTGCTGTTCGACACCTATACCGACCACGATCCGGTGCTCAAACGCATCGACAAGGCGCTGATCAAGCTCGCCGAGTTCCGCCGCAAGGGGCCGCGCTACTTCGCCGAATGGGCGAAGAACCGCATCGCCTGGGAGTTCGAGAAGCGGCGCAAGGGCGAGGAAGCGCCGGAGGGCGGGTTCCACAACCAGCGCATCGAAATGGCGTTCCGCGATGCGATCGCGGCCTGGGAACCGGCCGAGTACGACATGAATGTCGTCCTGCTGCGCCCGGCGCTCGACAAGTTCTACAAGGTCAGCCGCGGCCGCTGGATCACCTCGGAAAAACGTTATGTGAGCGAAGACAACCAATGGGGCCAGTATGTGCCCAAGCTGGAAGTCGTCGAAATGCCGGGCGACCACGGATCCATGGTTCTTGTGCCCAATGTCGGTGTTGTCGGCACCTATCTGCGCGCGCGGATCGACGCAGCACTCGTTTCCCCGGGGGAGATCGTCCAATGGGACACCCGGGAAGCGGCGGAGTAAGGAGTGAACTTGTTGTCTGAACCCTCGGTCCTGACCGTGATCCTGAACTACCGTACACCCGAGCTCGCGGTGAAGGCGGCCGAGGGCGCGCTGCGCGAAATGGCGGGGCTCGGCGGCGAGATCGCCATCGTCGACAACGATTCGCAGGATGGCTCCTACGAATACCTGCAGGCCGCCGCCGCCGAGCGCGGCTGGGCGGCAGAGGGTCGTATCCATGTCTACGCCTCGGGGCGCAACGGCGGCTTCGGCTCGGGCAACAATCTCGCGATCCGGGCCGGGCTCTCGTCCGGCGCAAAGCCCGACTATGTCTACCTGCTCAACCCCGACGCGGTGCCCGAGCCCGGTGCGATCCGGGCGCTTGTTGCCTTCCTCGAGACGCGCCCGGAAGTGGGAGTGGTCGGCAGCCTGATCCTGTCCCCCGACGGCGAGCCCGCCTATGGTGCGTTCCGCTTTCCCAACATCGTGCGCGAGTTCGAAGACGCCGCCCGCACCGCGGTGCTCTCCAAGCTCATCGAACGCGGCCGCAACGCCTCGCCGATCGCGCTCGAGACCGTCGAGGTCGACTGGGTGTCGGGCTCCTCGGTGATGTTCCGCCAGGCGATGCTCGACGCGGTCGGCCTGTTCGACGAGACCTTCTTCCTCTATTTCGAGGAAACCGATCTCTGCCTGCGCTGCAAGCGGGCCGGGTGGGAGATCTGGTCGCTGCCCGAGAGCCGGGTCGTGCATATCGGCGGCGTGGCCACCGGCATGGACCGGTGGGACCGGGTACCGCAATACTGGTTCGACTCGCGGCTCTACTATTTCCGCAAGAACTACGGGCTCGCCTATACCGTCGCGGTCACCTGTTCCTTGCTGGCGGGGGAAGCGGTCTGGTGGCTGCGCAGCCGGCTGAACCCGAAAGCCGAGCGCTACCGCAATACCAACCGCTTCGGCCGCGACCTCCTGCGCCACCACCTGCGCTTCCTTTTCACCCGCACCGCGCCCTCCGGCGCGGCGTCCTGAGCTCTTGCGAGGAACGGATATGACCCAGCTGTCCTGCCTGCTCATCGGTGAGGAAACACTCGTCATCGGCTGCGGCGAGGCATTGCTTGCGCGCGGCCACCGGATCGCCGGCCTCGTGAGCCGCAACGACAAGGTCCGGGCCTGGGCCCGGCAGGCCAGGATCGCGCTGGCGAGCGACGTCGACAAGATCGCCGCCCTCGAGAGCGAGCAGGCGGTCGACTGGCTCCTGTCCATCGCCAATGCCGCGCCGATCCCCGAGGCGGCGCGCGCGATCCCCACCCGGGGCACGATCAATTTCCACGACGGGCCCCTGCCGGACTACGCCGGTCACAACACCCCGGTCTGGGCGCTGATGGCCGGCGCGCCGCAGCACGGCGTGACCTGGCACCTGGTCGAGGGCACGAAGGACGAAGGCGACATCCTGTTCCGCAAGGATTTCGACATCGCCGCCGACGAAACCGCCTTCACGCTCAACGCCAAATGTTATGCCGCCGGGCTCGAAGGCTTCGACGCGGTCCTGACCCAGCTGGAAGCCGACCGGCTCGACCGCCAGAGGCAGAACCCCGCGCGGCGGCGCTATTTTAAGCCGTCGGCGCGGCCGGAAGCGGCCGGACGGCTCGATTTCACCCGCTCGGCGGCCGAGGTCACCCGCATCGTCCGGGCGCTGGATTTCGGCGGCTACTGGAACCCGCTGGCGATGCCGAAGATCAAGGCCGGCGGCCGGCTGCTTCTGGTCCGGCAGGCGAAAACGGTCGAGACCGTCACCCCGGCCGCGCCGGGGACGGTGCTCAATGTGACCAAGACCACGATCACGGTGGCGACCCGCGACGGGGCGGTGCGGCTGTCCGGATTCAGCGACATGGCCGGACATCCCGTCGAGCTCTATACCGGTGTGCTCGAAGGCGCGGTGCTGGCCTCGCCCGACGCGGCGCAGGCGGAGGCGCTGAAGACCGCGCTTTCGGCCCTGGCCCGCACCGAAGCGCGCTGGCGCGACCGGCTTGCCGCGTTCCGTCCCGCCCATCTTGCGCTGGCCCAGCGCCCGCGCGGCCTGGCCTCCTGGAGCGAGCGCCACTTCACCGGGCCGAAAGGGCTCGACCCGACCCGCGAGCTGGCGGCGCTGGTGGCCTGGGCGTTGCACAATACCGGCGACTGGGGTGCCGGCCTGGTCTATGCCAGCGCCGGGATCGAGGCCGCCGCCCGGGCCGCCCCCGGCTACATGAACCCCTGGGTGCCGCTCACCCTGACGCTCGAGGAGCCGGCCACGGCGCCGGTTGCGGTGCTGGCCGAAGCGCTGGCGGACGATCTCGCGGCGGCCGAACACGGCAGCTTCGCGCCCGACCTCATCGCCCGCGACCCGGGCCTCGGCGTGATCGAGATGCCCTCGATCGGCATCAGCCGCGGCGGTCCGGTCGAGGGCACCGCGCTGACGCTGTCGCTGCAGCCCGGCAACATCACTCTCTGGCACGATGCGCGGTTGATCGAAGACGAGGCGATGGCCCTGCTCGGCGACCGGCTTGCGCTGTTTCTCGACAATCTCGCCGCCAAGCCCGACGCGCCGGTGCGCGAGCTGCTGGTCCTGCCCGCCACCGAGCGCGCGCTCACCGTGGTCGAGTGGAACCGGACCCGGACCGACACCTACCTCGGCCCGATCCACAAGGCGTTCGAAGCCCAGGTCGACCGCACGCCGGACGCGACCGCGCTGGTGTTCAACGACCTCTCGATGAGCTACCGCGAGCTCGACACCCGGGCCAACGCGCTGGCCCACCGGCTGATCGACGAAGGCGCGCGGCCCGGCGACCGGATCGGCATCTACCTCAGCCGCTCCTTCGAGCTGATGATCGCCGCGATCGCCATTCACAAGGTCGGCGCGGCCTACGTGCCGCTCGATCCCGCCTATCCGGCCGACCGGCTGGTGCACTACGTGACCGACAGCGCTGCCACCTTCGTGGTGACCAATGTGGCCCTCGCCCCGAGCCTGCCGAAATCCGATGCGGTGCCGGTGATGGTCGCGGGCGCCGGCGAGGCGACCGACCGGCCGGAGGTCGACATCCCCGACGATGCCCTGGCTTACGTGATCTACACTTCGGGCTCGACCGGCATTCCCAAGGGGGTGCAGGTCGAGCACCGCAACGTGTCCAACTTCTTCACCGGGATGGACGCCTATCTCGACGGCGGCCCCGGCGGGGTCTGGCTGGCGGTGACGAGCCTCGGCTTCGACATCTCGGTGCTGGAGCTCTTCTACACCATCACCCGTGGCGACAAGGTGGTGATCGTGAGCGAGGAATCCCGGGTCACCCTGTCGGACGGCGGCGTGGGCGAGGCCGATTATTCGCTCTCGGCCCAGCTGACCCGCCACAAGGCGACGGTATTGCAATGCACGCCCAGCATGGGCCGGATGATCCTCGCCGACGAAGGCGCCCGCGCCGCCCTCGGCCAGCTCAAACAGATCCTGCTCGGCGGCGAGGCGGTGACCGCTTCGCTCACCGCCGACATCCGCTCGATCTCGTCGGCGCAGATCATCGACATGTACGGGCCGACCGAGACCACCATCTGGTCGACCGCGCATCCGGTACAGGGCAACGAGACCGGCGTCGTGCCGGTCGGCAGGCCGATGGCCAACCAGACGGTCTATGTGCTCGATGCCGCAATGCAGCCGGTGCCGATCGGGCTTCCGGGCGAGCTCTGGATCGGCGGCCTCGGGGTGACCCGCGGCTACTGGCAACGCGACGAGCTCAACGCCGACCGCTTCCGCCGCGATCCCTTCGCCGACGAGACCGGTGTCCGCCGCTACGAACAGGCGCGGATGTACGGCACCGGCGATCTGGTGCGCTGGCGTGCCGACGGGGTGCTCGATTTCCTCGGTCGCACCGACCACCAGGTGAAAATCCGCGGCCAGCGGCTGGAGCTGGGCGAGATCGAGGCCCGGATCAACCGCGCCGAAGGCGTGCGCCAGGCGGTCGTCGTGCCGAAGGGCGAGGGCGCCGAGACCCGCCTCGTCGCCTATGTCGAACAGGCCGGCGCGATCGACATCGCCGGTGTCCGCGCCGATCTCGTCGCCAACCTGCCCGAGGTGATGGTGCCGTCGCAGTTCGTCGTTCTCGACGCCCTGCCGCTCACGCCGAACCGCAAGGTCGATCGCAAGGCACTGCCGGAACCGGAGCCGGAGGCGCGGCTCGAGCGGTCCGCATCGGACGGGCCGGCGCCGGGGGCCGGGCTCGAACAGCAGATCTCGGCGATCTGGACCCAGGCGCTCGGGATCGACGACATCCGCGCCGACGATTCCTTCTTCGCGCTCGGTGGCCATTCCCTGCTCGCCGTGCGGGTTCACAAGGAAATCAAGGCGTTGCCGGGGCTCGAGGGTACCGCGATCACCGAGATTTTCCGCTTCCCGGTTCTGCGCGACATTGCCGCCCATCTCACCGCCAAGAACGGGCTCGCCGCGCCGGATGCCGCCCCGTCGGGCCCGATCGTCCTGCCGGAGTTCGACCGGACGGCGATCATGGCGCGGCGCGCCGAGCTGCGGGCAAAGCGTGCGCAGGTGGCGGCGTGATGCTGGAAACCGCACATCACGCGACCGAAGAGACCTTCCAGGAGCTCGTCGGGTTGCAGCCGGCCGGCCCCGTGGCCGTGGCCGTCACCGATCCGCGGGTCGAGTACCCGGGCGCGTTCGCGACCGAGCTCGCCGAACTGCCGCGGGCCGTCGACAGCCGCCGGCGCGAATATGTCGCCGGCCGGGTCGCCGCGCATCGGGCGATGAAAAAGCTCGGCCTCAGTGCCCGGCCGGTGCTCTCCAACCGCTCGCGCGCGCCCGCCTGGCCGCGCGGTCTGACCGGTAGTCTCAGCCACAACAAGACCACCTGTATCGCCGCCGTTGCGCGCGCGTCGAAGGTGCGCAGCCTCGGGGTCGATGTCGAGGACGATACGCCGCTCGCGGACGACCTCATCGTCACGGTCTGCACGCTCGAAGAACGCGCCTGGCTCGCGACCCAATCCGAAACCACGCGCGGGCGCCTCGCCAAGCTCATCTTCTGCGCCAAGGAAGCGGTCTACAAATGCCAGTTCCCCGTCAGCCACAAGGTGCTCGATTTCGACGCCGTGATGGTGACCCCCGATGTCGATACCGGCCAGTTCGAGGCGACCTTCCTGCACGACACCGGACCGTTCCGGGTGAACCACCGGCTCGACGGGCGGTTTGCCGTGCGCAACGGGCTGATTCACACCGCCGTCATGCTCCTGCCCGACATGGCACCGAGCTGACCGGCGGGCACCGACACCACGGCTGTCAGGCGGCGCGGGCCGAGCGGTCCCTGCCGGCACGACGGCCCGACGCAATCCTGGTCCCGATAGGGAGGACATCATGATCCGGTTTCTCAAGGCGATCTGCGCCATCCTGCTGTTCGTTTCCGCCCCGGCGAAGGCCGAGGCCGAGAGCTACGGTATCGGTCTCGCCGCCCCGGTCGACTGGAGCACCGGCGTGCCCTTTCTCGACCTGATGAAGACCGCCCGGCCCTGGATCGGCCACGGGTCCGACGACTGGGAGGTGATGTCCTGGGGCGACATGAACGCCGCCGGCGTGTTCGACGATCACGGCTGGCCGACGCTGATCCCGGCCGGTGTCAGCTCGATCGGCACGCTGGTGCTGACCGGTCTGCCCGACGACGCCGGCGGGGTCACCGGGCGCTACGTGATCGGCTACGAGGGAACCGGCGAGATCGAGGTCGATCAGGGCGCCATGAACGTGAGCTACGGGGCGCAGTCCATCGCGTTCGACTATGCGCCGGGCAACGGTCCGGTGCATCTCGCGATCCTGAGCACCGATCCGGCGCGCACCGGTGATTACCTGCGCAATATCACCATCGTGCGCCAGGATCGGGTGGCCGCGCACGCGGCGGGCGAGATCTTCAATCCCGACTGGATGGCGCTGATCGACGGCTTCGAAGTGCTCCGCTTCATGGACTGGATGGAAACCAACGATTCGACGCTGGCGCATTGGGCCGACCGGCCTGAGCCCGACGATCTGAGCTACCGGGCGAACGGCGTACCGGTCGAAATCATGATCCGGCTCGCGCACGAAACCGGCGCCGAGCCCTGGTTCAACATGCCCCACCTCGCCGACGACGACTTCGTGCGCCGCTTCGCGGAACTGGTGCGCGACGGGCTCGATCCCGAACTGCGGGCCTGGGTCGAGTTTTCCAACGAGGTCTGGAACTGGGGCTTCGACCAGGCCCATTGGGCCGATGAACAGGCCCAGGCCTATTGGAGCCGCGAACCGAGCTGGATCCAGTACTACGCCGGGCGCGCCACCGAGGTCGTCGACATCTGGACAGAGGTTTTCGGCGCCGAGGCCGACGCGCGGCTGATGCGGGTGATCGCGACCCAGACCGGCTGGCTCGGGCTCGAACAGCAGATCCTGAACGCCGGCAAATGGGTCGCCAAGGAACCCGGCCGCACCGCCCCGGGCAAGCATTTCGACGCCTATGCCATCACCGGCTATTTCGGCAGCCACCTCGGGCGCGGCGACTGGGCCGACCCGGTGCGCCAATGGATCGCAGAAAGCAAGGCCGCGGCCGAGCAGCAGGCCGATGCCCAGGGGCTCGCCGGCGCCGCCCGCACGGCCTACCTCGAGGCGCACCGGTTCGACGCCGCGGTCGCCCGGGCCGCCGCGCATCTCGCCGGCGCCGATGGACCGGCCGAAGACCTTCACGACGTGCCCAGCCTGGTCGGCACCGGCTTTCCCTACCACGCCAAGATCGCCGCCGAATGGGGCCTCGAACTCGTCGCCTACGAGGGCGGCACCCATGTCGTCGCCAGCTGGGAAGAGCACGACGACGAGGAGCTCAACGAGTTTCTGATGTATTTCAACTACACCGAAGAGATGGCCGCGCTCTACCGCGACGTCTTCGCCGGTTGGAAGGCGGTCGATGCCGGGGTCTTTGTCGCCTTTCTCGACATCGAGACCCCGAGCGTCTACGGCAGTTGGGGGCATCTGCGCCACCTGGGAGATTCCAACCCGCGGTGGGACGCCCTGGTTGCTGCCCGCGATGGAGCGGCGAACAGATGAGATCGCAACAGCCGACCGGGGTCAGCGTGATCGTCCCGGCCCATAACGAGGCCGGCTACATCGCAAACACGCTGACCGCGCTGATCGCCTCCGACCTGACCGGGCTCGACGCGCAGGTGGTCGTGGTCGCCAACGGATGCTCCGACGAGACCGCCGCGATCGCACGCGGTTTTCGCGCCCCGGCAGAAGCGGCCGGCTGGCGGTTCGAGGTGATCGACAGCGTCGAAGGTGGCAAGCCGCTCGCCCTCGACCTCGGCGAAGCGCAAAGCACGGGCAATGTCCTGGTCTACCTCGACGCCGACGTGACCGTGACCCCGGGGCTGATCGGGGCGCTGGCGCGTGCGCTCGACAGCGAGGTGCCGCGCTACGGCGGCGGCACGCCGGTGATCAGCCGCTCGCCCTCCGCGATCACCCGCGCCTACGCGCGGATCTGGACCCGGCTGCCGTTTTTCGCGACCCGCGCGCCCGGTTTCGGGCTGTTTGCCATGAACCGCGCCGGGCGGGCCCGCTGGGGCACCTGGCCTCGGGTCCGGGGCGACGACGCCTTTGCCCGGCTGGTTTTCGATCCGCAGGAACGGGTGCAGGTTCCCGAAACCTACGAATGGCCGCTGTCCGACGGGTTCCTGCCCCTGGTGCGGGTGCGTCGCCGCCAGGATCAGGGCGTGCGCGAGGTCATGGCCTATCGTCCCGATCTCGAAGTCAACGAAGACAAGGTCGCGCTCGGGGCCTCGGGCACATTGAAACTGTTCCTGAGCGATCCGCCGGGCTGGCTGGTCTATGCCGCGGTCAAGCTCGCGAGCCGACTGCCGGCGCGCGGCGAAGGCTGGGCGCGCGGGCGCTGAGCGGCCCGGTCGGCGGGTTGTCCGCCGATCCCCGCGCCCGGCGGAGCAGCAGCAAGCACCGGTTTGCGGCCTCGAAGGTTCGGAAATCCGGCGCAGCGGTGCCGACAGCGCTGTCGCCCCGGTATCCGGACCGCGCTTCCGCGGATCGCGTCGCTGCAATGAGGATGAGGCTCGCCGAGGCCCAAAGCGCATACAAAGCCGCAAGGCTAAGTGTCAGGAGGCCGCGTCGATATGGCCGGCGAGCCGCGCGGCCTGTCCGTCGATCGCGTGGCGCTCCAGCACCCTTTCGCGGCCCGCGCGCCCCATCGCGGCGCGTTTTTCCGGGCTCGTCGCGGCCAGCGCGGCGATCGCCTGCGCGAGGGCGTCCGGGTCGCCGGCGGGCACCAGCCATCCGTTCTGATCTTCGAGCACCAGTTCCGGCGCGCCGGCGATATAGGTCGAGATGATCGGCCGGGCCATCGCCATCGCTTCCATGATGACCATCGGCAGGCCTTCGGCGAAGCTCGGCATCACCAGCGCGTCGGCCCCGGCGATCTCGGCGCGCACCCCGGCCTCGTCGAGCCAGCCGGTGATCCGCACCCGCTCACCGAGCCCGGCCTCTGCGATCGCGGTCTCGAGATCGCCCCTGAGTTCGCCGTCGCCGACCAGCGCCAGGGTGACACGGGGGCCATCATCGCCGAGGCGCTCCATCGCCTCGATCAGCACCTTCTGCCCCTTCTGTTCGACGAAGCGACCGATCGCGACCAGGCGCAGATCGTCGTGCGGTTCCGGCTCGGACGGCTCCGGAAAGACATCCGGCTCGATCCCGCAATGCACGACCTTGACCTTGTCCCAGTCCGCCAGGGCGGTCCAGCGGCACAGCTGGCTGCGGCCGAACTGGCTGACCCCGACGACAAAGGCGCTGTGCGCGATCTTGTCCGCCAGCGACAGCGCGGCGGGCGCGTCGTATTCCTCGGGCCCATGCACGGTGAAACTGTAGCTCGGCCCGCCCAGCACCCGCGTCAGCATCGCGACGGCGGCGGCATTGGTACCGAAATGGGCGTGCACATGGGTGACGCCGGCATGATCGCACCGCGCTTTCACGTCCGCCGCCTCGGCGAGGTAGATCAGGTGCCGGACCCGTCCGAGCGGCGAGGCGCGCCCGAGTTTCAGCGCGAGGCGCAATCCTTCGAACGCGCGTCCGGGCGCGGCGACAAAGGCGCGCAGCAGCGAAGTACCAAGACGGACCGCACCGGCGTCGAGCACATAGTCGGTCTTCTCGGCCTCTTCGCGGTCGCCCGGGTCCACCAGCGTCAGCTCGGAATGCCGCATCGCGATCCGCAGCACCGTGTAGCCGCGGCGTTCCAGCGCCCGGACTTCGCGGCGAATGAAGCTGTGGGAGGGCTGCGGATAGGTATTCAACACATAGGCGATGGTCACGTCAGATCCCTCTCAACGCGGGGGGGCGTCCGCGCAGCCCTGCCGAACGACGCCCCGGGTCATGCCGGTGCCGCCCCGGCTAGAGCGTGCCCAGCGGCGGCTGTTTGTTGCGCCGCCTGTCGTTGCGGCGCCGGCCCTCGCCGACCGAGGGGATCGTCACCACCGGGGTCAGACCCACGCGCCGGGTCATCTGTGCGGAGCTGCGGATCACCGGATGCAGGATCTCGAGCAGGAGCGCAAGCCCGCCGCCGAGAATGAGCCCGGCCACCAGGCCCATCGCCACGGTCGTTTTCCGGCTCCGCCCCGTCGGGTACTCCGGCAGGGTCGCGGCCTCGATCACGGTGAGCCGACCGCCGTGGTCCTGGGCTTCCAGCGCATAGGCGGTTTCGGCCTCGCGCCGGCTGGCCGAGACCACGCTCAGTTCCGACTGCAACTGGGCGAGCGCCCGGTCGTAATCACTGAGCCGGCGTTCGATCACCGGCACGCGAGCGAGCGCGGCTTCGAGGTCGTCCTTGTTCTTCATCAGAGCGTCGCGCTGGACGTTGAGCCGTCCGTTGCTGGCCTCCAGCGCCTCGATCTGCGCCTTGGCGCGCATCTGGGCGACCTCGGAGGTCCGCTCGTTCGAAGATATCTGGCCGATCTGGCCCTCGTTGGTCAGGATCTCCTGGTCGATTTCGAACAACCGGGTGTTGATCGTTCCGATCTCGGAGCGCAGCGACTCGATGGAGCCGGCGATCGCCAGGGCGTTCTCGTTGCGGAAGGCCTCGCGTTCGTCTTCGACCGCGGCGATCTCGCCGATCAGCTTCGCTTCCTGGAGACTGAAGAAATCGAGCGACTGCTGCGCGCTTTCGAGCCGCTGGCTGGCGCTGAGTTCGAGCGTGCGGCTGGCGAAGATATGGGCGAGGTCGCGGGCGGTTTCGGCGTCGGACCAGGTCGCGAAGACCCGCACCACCGAGATCGTGCCGTCGTCGCCGAAGCCCTGACGGGCCGCCGCGACCGCATTGAGGCTGACCGCCCCGCGCACGAGCGCCACCCGTTCGACCTCCGGCAGGGCCGGAACGTGGTCGAACAGCCCGTATTCCTCGGCCACTTCCAACACCGCTTCGCGGGTGAACAGGCGCTGCTCGATGGTCTGCAGCAGCCGCGCCGACGAGGCTTCGCCGACACCTTCGGCGGTATCCGAGGACACCACCGGGCGTTCGATCTGGATGACCTCAAGGGCTTCGAAGGTGCGCGGCGTCTTCAGCGCGATATAGGCCGAGGCGAGCACCATGAACAGGGCGACCCGCGCGATCAGCCGCCAGCGGCGGCGCAGCAGGTCGATGATTTCGTCGATCAGGTCCAACGGGGACATGTGGCGGGCCTTCCGGTCTCGGTTCAGATTTCGGCAAGAGAACACCACGCCACGGCAACAAAGCGGCGCATGTGTTTCGAGATTTGGGCATCCCCCGTCGGCGTCAGACGCGGCCGCGGTTCAGGACCACCCCCATGAGCTTGGACCGATTCTTGATCAGCCGTTCGCATTCTTCGATGTCCTTGGTCTGGGTGCTGGTGCCGTCTGCGACCAGCAACACCCCGTCGACATGGGGCAGGACCGCGCTCAGGTCGTCATAGACGAGCATCGGCGGCAGGTCGAGCATCACCACGTCGGGTTTCAGCAGATGGGTCATTTCCGAGACGGCGCCGGCCACCAGCCCGCTCTGCAACAGATCCGAGGCGTTGGGCCTGGCGCTGCGCGACAGGCCGAGCGCCAGCCCGTCGTTGTAGCGCACGATATGCTGGAAAAAGGAGATCTCGCCGGTCAGGAACTCGTCCATGTTGCCTTCGGCCTCGACACCGATCGTGTCGGCGATGCCGGGGGCGCGCAGGTTGAGGTCGAGCAGCACGGTCTTGCAGCCGGGCACGCGCGACAGCGACCGCGCGAGGTTGACCGCGGTGAAGGTGGTGCCGTTGCCCGACCGGGGCGAGGCCACGGCGATCCGCTTCAGCTTTTCCGAACGGACCGCCTGGAGGAATTGGGTGCGCAGCTGGTCGAAGGCCTGCACGGCCTCGTCACGCCTGGCCGCGATCTTGCGGCGTCGCCAGGTCCGCGGCACTTCCGCCTCGGTCCGCTTGGCATTGTGCAGCACGCTCCAGACTTCTTCGCGCGGGTCCTTGTCGACCCCGGTGAGCGCACTGGCAGGCACCGCCACGAGGGCGGTGCCGGTCTGCTTCTTGTCTTCGTCTGTCGACTTGTTCTGGTTCGACATTCCGGTCAACGTTTCGTCCGCATGGAGATCCGAGCTCATCTTGTTCATTGTACGGGCCTCCCGCGTCCGGCCGGCGCTGGTGCAGTCAATAGCCGGTACGACGGACCATCACAAGAACGGTGCGCACCAGGATCGAGAGGTCTTCGCTGAACGTTACCTGCCGGCGGTAGATCCTGTCCATCTCTGCGCGGTAATCAAAGTTGCGATCGTTGCGTTCGGAAACCTGCCAGAGCCCCGAGATACCCGGGCGCATGCCCCAGTAGATCGGTCCGTTGTAGATCGCGACCTGGTCGGGCAGCATCGGACGCGGGCCGATCAGGCTCATGTCGCCGGTGACGACATTCCACAGCTGCGGCAGTTCGTCGAGCGAGGTGATGCGCAGCAGGCGGCCGATCGGCGTGATCCGCGGATCGTTCTTCAGCTTCTGGGTCTCTTCCCATTCGCGGCGCAGCTCGGGGTCGTTCGCGAGCAGCGCGGCCAGCTTCTTGTCGGCGTTCTGCACCATCGTGCGAAGCTTCAGGATCCGGTAGCGCGACCCATCGGCCCGCATCCGCTCCTGCTTGTAGAACGGGTTGCCGCCTTCCATCATCAGCGCCAGTGCGGTCAGCAGCACCACCGGCAGCACGAACGGCGCCGCCAGCACCACGAGCACGAGGTCGATGATGCGCTTGCCATGGCTGAGATACCACGAGGAATCCGCCGATTTGACGCCGGTAATCGGACGCGGAAACGTCTCGATCGCCTTCAGCAGACGCGGACGAAGCTCTGCCGCTGCATCGACGTGAGGCGCGATCGCGCGTTTCACGTCCTGCACCGGCATGATCCCAGCTTCCATCCGGCTTCCGGTCATTGTTCTGTTCATTTCCCACCCCTTCTCATTTGCTCGACCGGTATCCCGAGCACGCACAGTGGCTCTGCTCGGCCGTCAGGGTCGTTACCATCCCACGCAAGGCGCGGACGTCTCTGCGGGTACGGACAAACCCGCTCAGTATGGTAACGAACCCCCCCGGTTCACACTCGTTCAACTGGCACAATCTCGGCAAACCCTTGCCCCAATTCCGCCGCATTCAGACTAACACCGGCTCGGGCCCGAACCCTATGTTATCTGATCGACACACCGTTTCCCCCCTCGCAACAAATTTACGATTCGAGCATCAAGTATGCAACGAAACTTATTACACGGGGGTATTGTCCCCGCCACGGGGAAAACAAGTTTTCAGACAACCGTCACCGAAATACCGCGGTCATCGCCCGGGCGCCGGGCCTGGTCCCACATTTTGCCACATTTGGACAGAAAACCGGAGGCGATTGAGGCAAATGGGGCGCGTGATTCGGAGCGCCGCGAAAGGGCCGGGCACAAAAACGGAAAGAAAGTGTGACCCGGCAAGACGCCGCGAAAAGGAATACTCCCGACCGGCGGTTCGCGACCCCGGCTGTTTCCGTCCATGCGGGCGGGTTTTCCAGGCCGCGCCCGCCGGGTTTCGAGCGGCCCGCGGTCCCCTCTGCGGGCACCGATCCGATGCCGAAAGCGATCCGCGAGATCGAAATCGTCACCGCGCCGCGCCGTCGCGCGCGCAGTCTCAAAGCGTGCCGGAAATCGCGCGTGCGCGACGATCTGGGGCCCCGCACCGGCGCGCGCGATCCGACGGCTCGGCCGGGAGGGTCCTTGCTTGTGCGCCCAAGGCGGCACGCCCGGCGCCATCCGGTTCCCTGCCGCCCGCCCGCGGGCGGGCGAAACGGCCCCTGCGGGCGATGCCGGCGGCGGTTCCCGGCGACCGGCTGTCCGAACCCGGGGCCCGACAGCGGGCGCGGGATCGACGGCGACGGCCGGCGCGGGTGAGATCGGCGTGCGGCCGGGCGCGTCCGCCGCGATGGCGCCGCCCCGACCCGGGCCCGCGCCCCGCGCGGGGCTGGAAATCCACGGGCTTTCGGTGCCTTGCCGCGACACGGGCGCGCTCAGGGGCGGGGGTGGTACGGCGCGGTCTCGCCCGCGCCGACCAGGGCCTGCGGCCGTCGTCGCGCATGGCCGCGCCGCGGACCGGCGCCCTGCGACAGCGTCGGGAGACACGCCGCGGGGCGCCCGCGGGAGATCGCCTGCCGGCTCGGCCGGACCACTGCCGCGGAACCGCCCGACGGGCCCGCGCCGCCGCCATGAGCGACGCCCTCGGCGCTCCGCGGTCCCTGCCCGAAGCGGGTGCGCGCGGGCAACGGCAGGGCCTCGGCCCGGCGGTCCAACCTGCCCGCTCTCGCGCGTGTCCCCCGCGCCGGACCGGCGGCGGGGCGGTCCGGCGAATGCCGGACGCGAGGGCGCCCCGTCCGCGCCCCGTCCGCGCCCCGTCCGCGCCCTGTCCGCGCCGGAGCCGTTCCGATCCCGAGGCCCCCGTCGATGGCCGCATCGACCCGGCACGGGTTGCACTTTTTCATCATTGGCGCGCCCGGGACTCTTGCGAATATCGCAAAAGTATTCGACAAGGCGATGTTTCCGATGAAGTCCGCGGCTCTTTTGCGGGAAACATGATCGGCAACGCGCCATTCCCGACATTCGACCGGGTCAGAGCGCATCGTCGAGCTCTTTTCCGGTCGCCGCGCCGATCACGAAAAATTAATCCCAAATCGGAAACAATACGAATATATTTGGGTATTGTAGCACCTGCGGAAACAATGGCAATCGACCGGCCTCGATCGCCATTGAGATCTGCGGGTGTATTCTCTGCGCGGCGTTCAGCGGTCCGGCGGGCCGTGCGCAGCCGCGGCCGTGTCAAAATGCCTGTTGAACCGCGGCCGGTAATCCGACAAGAACCGGGGGCAAGCGAACGTGAAGGGGGCAAGGCCGGGCGCAGGATGCCCGCCGTCCGGAGATCGATGAAACAGGCTGCCGACCTCCTCCACCGCCTCACCCTTGCGCTCTGCGTCGCCCTGTTCGGACTGATGTTCGCCGCCCAGCTTTCCATCGTGCTGATGCGCTACGTCATGGGCGTGGGCTTTCTCGAGGTGCAGGACGCGGTGACCTACAGCTTCTCCGCGCTCGTCGTGCTGACGATCCCGCTGGCGCTGCGCGAAGATCGGCATGTGCGGGTCGACATCCTGCGCGAGGGGTTCGCCGCGCCCACCAATGCGCAGATCGATCGCTGGGGGCACGCGCTCTTCACCCTGCCGGTCTTCGGCCTCATGCTGTGGAACGCCTGGCCCCTCGTCGCCGCCTCCTGGGCGATCTTCGAAGGCTCGCGCGAGACCGGCGGGCTGCCGGGGCTGTTCGTGGTCCGGTCGACCGTCGTGGTGATGTGTCTTCTGGTGCTGCTGCGCGCGCTGATCGACATGGCGGCGGGCAGGGCAGGGGACGCGCCGGATGGCGATTGAGCTGGTCTGGATCCTGGTGATGACGGCGGGGCTCTTCGCCGGCATCCTCTCGGGCCTCCCGGTGATGCTGGTGATCGCCGGCGTGCCGACCCTGGTGGCCTTCGCGGCGAGCGCCCTCGGCCATTTCGACCTCGTCTACTTCCAGGCGGTGCCGCAACGCGTCTTCGGGGTGATGGAGAACGGGCTGCTGATCGCGGTGCCGCTCTTCGTGCTGGTCGGCGTGCTGCTGGATCGGTCGAAACAGGCCGAGCGGATGCTGACCAACATCAACCGTCTGTTCGGCAGCACCCGCCAGGGGCTGGCGCTGTCGGTGATCGTGGTCTCGGCGCTGATCGCCGCCTCCACCGGCATCATCGGGGCGACCATCGTGATGCTCGGCACCATCAGCCTGCCGACCCTGCTGGGCGCCGGCATCGACAAGCGCACCTCGTCGGGGCTGATCTGCGCCTGCGGCACGCTCGGCCAGATCATCCCGCCCTCGATCGTGCTGATCCTGCTCGGCGACCAGGTCTCCAACGCCTATATCGAGGCGCAGCAGACGGCCGGCAACTTCGCCCCCGACCCGGTGACCGTGGGCGACCTCTTCGCCGGCGCCATGCTGCCGGGGCTGATGCTGGTCGGGCTCTATGCGCTGTGGATCCTGTTCAAGCTGCGCGGTTCGGTCCCGCTGCGCGCCGCGGGCGGCGCTGTGCGCGGCCCCGGCGTGTCGCTGTCCGAGGTGGTGACCGGCATCCTGCCGACCCTCGCCCTCATCGTCTCGGTGCTGGGCTCGATCCTGATGGGGCTCGCGACCCCGACCGAGGCCGCCGGTGTCGGTGTCGGCGGCGCGATCCTGGTCGCCGCCGCGCAGGTGTCGCCGCGGATGAAACGCTACGCCCTCGGCACCGCGGCGCTCGCCGTTGCGCTGCTCGCCGCCGCCGCTTCCGGCGCGGTGCGGGTCGATTTCACTTCCGGCGCCCTCACCGCCACCCCGGCCACGCTGCTCGCGGTGGGCCTGATCGCCCTGGTGATCCTCGGCCTCGCCGGCGCCGCCGCCGCGCTGGTCCGCTCGGGTGTGCTGATCGCGTCGATCACCGAGACGCTGATGGTCTCGGGCATGATCTTCGGCATCATCATCGCCGCCTCGATCCTCAGCCTGGTGTTCCGCGGCTTCGGCGGCGACGACATGGTCAGCGCGGTCATGCACACCGTCCCCGGCGGCGCCTGGGGCATGCTCGCCGTCACCATGCTGGTGGTCTTTCTGCTCGGCTTCATCCTCGAGTTCGTCGAGATCATCTTCATCGTGATCCCGATCGTCGGTCCGGTCATCCTGCAAGGCAGCATCGACCCGGTCTGGTTCGCGATCCTGTTCGCGATGAACCTGCAGACCTCGTTTCTCACCCCGCCCTTCGGCTTTGCGCTGTTCTACTTCCGCTCGGTGGCGCCCCGGGATGTGACCACCGGCGAGATCTACCGCTCGATCGTCCCCTTCGTGGTGATACAGCTGCTGGCGATCGGGCTTCTGGCCCTGTTTCCGCCTCTTGCGACATGGCTGCCCGATGTGCTGTTCTGATCCCAATCCAACCAGGAGGACCTGCGATGAAACGTCGTGATTTTCTGAAGACCGGGGCGGTTGCCGCGCCCGCCGCCGCCGCCGGCGCCATGCTGGCCAGCCCGGCCCTCGCCCAGGGCAAGATCGAGTGGAAGATGCCCACCTCCTTCCCGGCCCAGGCCCCGGGCATCGGCACCAACGTCACCACCTTCGCCGCCCGGGTCGCGGCGATGTCGGACGGCGCGCTGACCCTCAAGGTGTTCTCCGGCGGCGAGCTGGTGCCGCCCTTCGGCGTCGAGGACGCGGTCGAGCAGGGCACCGCCGAGATCGGCCATTCGACACCCTATTATGCCGCCTCCAAGAACACCGCCCTGCACTACTTCTCCGCCGTGCCCTTCGGCATGACCGCGGTCGAGACCTCCGGCTGGCTGCGCTACGGGGGCGGCCAGGAGCTGTGGGACGAGATCTACGCCCAGCGCGGCCTCGTCCCCTTCTACTCGGGCAACTCGGGTGTCCAGGCCGCCGGCTGGTTCAAGGCGCCGATCGAGAGCGTCGACGATCTTGCCGGGCTCAACATGCGCATCGCCGGCCTCGGCGGCGAGACCATGCGCAAGCTCGGCGTCAACGCGGTGCTGACCCCGCCGACCGAGATCTTCCCCGCCTTCCAGTCGGGCGCGATCGACGCCGCCGAATGGGTCGGCCCGATGCTCGACCAGGCCTTCGGGCTTCAGAAGGTGGCGAGCTACTGCTACCTGCCGGCCTTCCACGAGCCCTCGGCGGGCCTCGAAGTGGTGGTCAACGCCGATGCCTGGGCCGTGCTGCCGGCGCATCTGCAAGCGGTGATCCGCAATGCCGCCGATGCCGCGGCCGCCGAAAGCCTCGCCCAGTTCGACTGGTTCAACGCCCAGGCCTTTGCCCAGCTCAAAGACCAGGGCGTCGAGTTCCGCGCCTTCCCCGACGACGTGGTCGCGGCGCTAAAGGTGGCCGCAGCCGAAGTGCTCGACGAGAACGCGGCCGCCAACCCCGACTTCGCCCGGGTCAAGGAAAGCTACGACGCCGCCCTGGCGCTGGCCCGCCCCTTCGGCCAGGCGATGAAGGCGCCGGTCTTCTCGCAACGCGCCTGACGCGGGGCAGGGGCCTCACCAACATGCGCCCCGGTCGGATCGGCCGGGGCGCTCTCGTTCCTGGTATCAGTGGGCCGCACGGCTTCCCTGCACCGCCTCTGCGAACCGTTCACGCCGACTGCGCAGGCGTGCTACAACGCCGCGACACGACCCGGCCCGCTCGACCGGGGCGCGTACTTCGGCTATGCTAGACCCACGCCGTCTTCTTCGCAGCCTCGGGAAGGGAAGGCCGGGCAAATGGCAACGAAGGACATCGGACGGGTCCTGTGGTGCGCGGCTTTGAACGTGCTCCTTCTGGTCGCGATACTCCAGCCGGTACAGGTTCTTGCACAGGTCTCCGACGAGTTCTTCCCCTTCGTCTACGACCCGGCCGAGCCCACAATCCTGCGGCTCGATGGCGAAATCGACCTTCGCACCCCGCTGCGGCTGGGCAACGCCTTGGACCGCTACGGCCAGATCGACACGCTGGAACTCGCGAGCCCCGGCGGCAGTGCCTACGGCGCGCTGCTGATGGTCGACATTATCGATGCCGCCGGGCTCAAGACGGTGATCCCCGCGGGCGCGGTCTGCTATTCGTCCTGTTCCTTCCTCTTTTTCGCCGGCACCCATCGTGCTGCCGAGGGCGAGCTTGGCGTCCACCAGCCGGCGGGGGCGGACCTCTCGACCGGCTTCGTTGCAATGAACGACGTGCTCGACGTGTTCGACCGCTTTGGCGTGCCGGCCGACGTGCGCCGCCGAATGCTCGATACGCCGCCGGCGGGGATGTACGTGTTCTCCGGCGCGGATCTGGACCGGCTCGGTCTGATCGGACCCGCGTCGGTCGTTGCGAAAGCGGAGGCCGTATCCGATGCGCCGGCGCCTGAAGCTGCCGTATCGCCAGAGCAACCCGACGAACCGGGGCAATCTGTCCTGACCGTGAAGCCCTTTGGCGGTGACCATGGCGACATCGCCTCTGCCCTCGCGGCCGCGCCGGAAGGTGCCCGGATCGAGGTCTATCCGGGCACCTACCAGGGCGGCGCCGAGGTCACGAATTCGGTCGATATCGTCGGCATCGGTCCTCGCGAACAGATCCTGTGGGAGGCACGCGGAGGCGACGTCGTCGCGTGGCGGGCGGCGGTCGGATCCCTCGTCGGGTTGACGATCCGGCAGGATGGATATCTGGGCGGTGGTGAGAAAGCCGCGATCAAGGTGATTGCCGGGACGCCGAGGATCGAGGATTGCGACGTGTCCTCATCGATCGGTTCGGCGATCATGGTTTTCGGTGAATTGAGTGCACCGCGCATATCGGCCAGCGCTATTCACGACGCCGCTTTCCACGGGATCGTCATCAAGGGCGGCGCTGTCGACAGTAGGGCCCTGATCGAGGCCAACGACATATTCGCAAACCGGATATCCAATATCCTGGTTGCCGATGGCGCCCATCCGCAGGTGCAAGGCAACACGATCCGCGACGGTGTGCGCTACGGACTCCATGTCACCTCCAATGCAAGCGGGACGTTCGACGACAACACGTTCTCCGGCAACACCGGTACCGGGATCGTGATCGAAACCGGGGCCGACCCGGTGATCCGTGACAACCGGATCCACGACAGCGGGGCGAACGGCATTCTCGTGCAGCACGATGGCCTCGGCACGATCTTGCACAACGAGATCTACAGAAACAAGCTGTCTGCCGTCCTGATCGCCTCGAGGGCGGCGCCGGTGCTGCGCGACAACTGGATCGGTGAGGGCAAGCTGGCGGGTGTCTTCGTTCACCTCGACGGCGGGGGGATGATCGAGGGCAACAGGATCGAAGACAATGCCGGGTCCGGTGTCGTGATCGCATCCGGCGCTGACCCGGTCGTTCGCGCCAACTTCATCGGTGCGAGCGGAGAGGTCGGCGTCATGATCACGGATGCCGGTTTCGGGACCATCACCGGCAACCAGATCAAAGGGAGCGGGCTCGAGGGGATCCTGGTTCGGTTCGGGTCCGATCCCGAGGTGCGTGGCAACAAGATCCAGGAAGGCCGTTCCGCCGGGATCCGGGTGACCGACAACGGCCGCGGGACCATCGAGCGCAACGACATCCAGGCCAATGCCGGGGCCGGGATCGAGATCGACGAATCCGACGCAACCGTGGTGCGCGGAAACCGGATCCATTTGCAGGCGGAGGGGATCGTCGTCTCCCGAATGGAGGCCGGCAGTATCGCCGAGAACGAGATCTACGACTGCTCCCGCGGCATCGTGCTCCTGTCCGGCGCCGCGCCGGCGATGAGCGCCAACATCATCCACGATTGCGAGCCCACGCTCGAAGGCGAATGACTGGCCATGTCTCTTCCGGTCGAATGCCCACACCGGATCATTCGCCAGAAATACCATTGCCCCCCGCACCCTCCCGACCCCTTGGTCAAAAAACCCCGCGTCACGCCTTGCGCCGCAAACGTTTTCGGAGTTTGATCCCCGGCATGGGGGCACCGGGCGACCGACGTGCCACGTTGCAGGTTCGGGCCGCAGGTCCGGCGCGCAGCGATCGGGACCGGCTGTTGCTGGCAGACCCCCAAACCATATCCAGGAGGGAGTCCACCCCATGTCACTTCGCAAACTACTGACTGCGACCAGCCTCGTTCTGTCGATGGCCGGCGCGGCCTCGGCGCAATCGACGCTGATCTACTGCTCGGAAGGCAGCCCCGAGGGCTTCGATCCGGCGCTCTACACCTCCGGCACCACCTTCGATGCCTCGTCGCACCCGATCTACAACCGGCTGGTCGAGTTCAAGACCGGCACCACCGAGGTGATCCCCGGTCTCGCCGAGAGCTGGGAAGCCTCCGAGGACGGGCTCGAGTACACCTTCCACCTGCGCCCGGGCGTGAAATTCCATTCCAACGACATGTTCACCCCGACGCGTGACGCCAACGCCGACGACGTGATCTTCTCGTTCATGCGTCAGAACGACGAGGCCAACCCCTACTACACCGTCTCCGGCGGCACCTGGGAATACTTCAACGGCATGTCGATGCCCGACCTGATCGCCTCGATCGAGAAGGTCGACGACCTGACCGTGAAGTTCGTCCTGACCCGGCCCGAAGCGCCCTTCCTCGCCAACCTGGCGATGGACTTCGCCTCGATCCAGTCGGCCGAATACGGCGATGCGATGCTCGCCGCCGGCACCCCCGAGATGCTCAACCAGGCGCCCATCGGCACCGGCCCGTTCAGCTTCGTCGCCTACCAGAAAGACGCGGTGATCCGCTACACCAAGAACCCCGACTACTGGATGGACGGCGTGCCGAAGGTCGACAACCTGGTCTTCGCCATCACCACCGACAACTCGGTGCGCTACCAGAAGCTGCTCGCCGGCGAATGCCACGTGATGCC
>SWCD01003419.1_pt1 | contig 49062 bp, 45 predicted proteins | sample 4693011 | NCBI WGS metagenome assembly SWCD01 (sample SAMN10267278, study PRJNA491770) | bioreactor metagenome | isolation source: DHS bioreactor inoculated with marine | place: Japan: Omine Ridge, Nankai Trough
GGGGGGCGGATGTCGTGCCAGCCGAACTCGGTGACCTTGGCGCCGTCCAGCATGCCCTCGCCCTTGGCGGTGCCTTCCCGGCGCACGGCCAGCACGAAATGTTTCGAGCCGTCGCCGAATTCGAATTTCATCTGTTCCTTGGGGCTCATCACCGCCTCGACCGAGACCGGGGCAGCCATGGCGGCCGATGCCAGTGCCGAGGCGAAAACGCCTGCCAGAAGGCCAAGCGAGGCGCGGGAACGGGTCAGTCTGATTTCCATGAGAATGTCCTTATATTCATTTATTCACTTTGTTGCATGCAAGAGGTTAGGGCGCGCCGACCTCCGGTCCTCACACGTTTTCTTGTATCGGGCCGGTGAACCGTTGCACGTCGGTCGCGCCAAGGGGTCGGCGGGCCGCGCGGGGACCGGCGCGGGCCTGCAAGTTGTTGCCGGGCAAGGGGCGCTGTGCCAGTCTCGGGCAAAAGGTCAGGCGGCATGAACCCAGAAATTCCAGGCATCCCGGACAACGTCTCGGACAAGGCCGTCGGCCTGTGGTCTCAGCTTCAGGGGATGATCGACGATCTGCTTCTGCCGTGGCGGTTCTATCAACTGGCGATCATTCTGGGCATCCTGCTTGTCGCCTGGCTGCTGCGGGCGGTGATCGCGCCGCGCATGCACGAGTGGATGCGCAGCCTCGAAGGGCTGGAAAAGCGGCGGATGCGGGCGCTGGTGCTGCTGCACCGCCGGATCTGGCTGATCGCGACCGCGCTTATCGCTTGGTCAGTGGTCTTCGTGATGCGAGAGATGACATGGCCCTCGCGCAGCTATCTGGTCGAGCTTTTCGCCACGATCGTCACGGCTTGGCTGGTCGTCGGTCTGATCGCGCGGCTGATCCGCAACCCCTTCCTGCGCCGCTTCGTGACTTGGGCCGCGTGGATCTATGTCACGCTGTACTATCTGGATCTTGACGAAAGCGTCGCCCGCATACTGGACGGTCTGGCGCTGGAATTCGGGGAATTCCGGCTGACCGCGCTGGCAATCCTGCAGGCCATCGTGATCACGGCGCTGCTGTTCACCGGGGCGCGGCTGATCTCGTCCATCAGCGCGCACCGGATTCAGGATAACGAGGATATCTCGCCCTCGATGCGGGTGCTGGCGGTGAAGATCCTGCAGATCGTGCTGTATGGCGCGGCCTTCTTCATCGGCCTGAAGTCGGTGGGCTTCGATCTGACCGGGCTTGCGGTGCTGTCGGGTGCCATCGGCGTGGGCCTTGGCTTTGGTCTGCAAAAGGTGGTGTCGAACCTTGTGTCGGGGGTGATCATCCTGCTGGACAAGTCGATCAAGCCCGGCGACGTCATCAGCCTTGGCGAGACCTTCGGCTGGATCAACGCGCTGACCGCCCGCTATGTCTCGATCACCACGCGGGACGGCAAGGAATTCCTGATCCCGAACGAGGATCTGATCACCACGCAGGTGGTGAACTGGTCGCATTCGAACGACTATGTCCGATTGGATATCCGTTTCGGCGCGGCCTATGACGACGATCCCCATGACGTGCGCAAACTGGCGATCGCGGCGGCGAAATCGGTGGACCGCGTGCTGTCGATCCGCCCGCCGGTCTGTCATATCGTGGGCTTCGGCGACAGTTCGGTCGACTACATCCTGCGGTTCTGGATTCGGGACCCGACCGAGGGTCTGACCAACGTGCGCGGCGGCGTTTTTCTGGCCCTGTGGGACACGTTCAAGCAGAACGGCGTCTCGATCCCCTATCCCCAGCGCGAGGTGCGTATTCTGGGCGACACCCCCGCGAAACCGCAGGTGGTGCTGGACTGACGCCCTTTTGCGCAAAATTCAGCCGGTGCAATTGAGAATGCGGTGCGGCGCTGTTATATTGTCCTTGTGCCTGGCGCCGGGGCTTGACGGCGCGTGGTTAAGGAGGACGATGTCCTGTCTCAACATGCGGAGGCGGTCAATATGACGGCCGCACAATCATCCGGCGCCAAGACGGCGACGGACAATGCCACGAGCAAACAACTTCTGGATGAAATTCTGGACTCTCTGGCCAGTGACAAGGCCGAGGATGTCGTGACCATCGATCTGCGCGGGCGGACCGAACTGGCCGATCACATGGTGATCGCGTCGGGCCGATCCACACGTCAGGTGGCTGCGATCTCCGAGAAGCTGGTGGATCACCTGAAGCAGACATTCGGACGCGTCAGCAAGGTCGAGGGCAAGGATGCCGGCGACTGGGTGCTGATCGACACCGGGGACGTGATCGTTCACGTCTTCCGCCCCGAGGTGCGCGAGTTCTACGCCCTCGAGAAGATGTGGCTGCCGGCCGAAGCCCGGTAAGTCCCATGCGCGTCAGGATCTGTGCCGTGGGCCGGCTTCGGGCCGGTCCCGAACGGCTGTTGATCGACGACTATCTTTCCCGTTTCGACAAGACCGGTCGTGCGCTGGGCCTTGGCCCCGCGCAACTGACCGAGGTCGAGGATCGCAAGGGCGGCGGCATGTCCGCCGAGGCCGCCCTGCTGTCCCGCGCGGTGCCCGATGGCGCGGCCCTGTGGGTGCTGGACGAACGCGGCAAGTCGATGAGTTCGCCGCAGTTCGCCAAGGCGCTGGCCGCGCACCGCGACGACGGGCGCGGCGAGCTTGCGCTGTTGATCGGCGGGGCCGACGGGCTGGACCCGGACCTGCGGGCGCGGGCCGACAGGGCGATTTCCTTCGGGGCGATGGTCTGGCCGCATATGCTGGCGCGGGTGATGCTGTCGGAACAGCTTTACCGTGCGGCCTCGATCCTGGCGGGCAGTCCTTACCACAGGGTGTAACCGGCGCCTCTGCGGACCTGCGCGGCACCGAGGGGTGTTTCCCCCGGCGGACCGACAGGCTACAACCCCGCCAAACCTGCCGGAGCCTGACCCCATGACCACACCCCGCCCTGTCGTTCTGTGCATTCTGGATGGTTGGGGCATCGGCACGGGCGGCCCCGAGGATGCGCCCGCCCAAGCCGACACCCCCAACTTCGATGCGCTGATGGCTCAAGGGCCGATGGCGCGGCTTGTCACCTATGGGCCCGACGTGGGCCTGCCCACCGGTCAGATGGGCAATTCCGAGGTGGGGCATATGAACATCGGCGCGGGCCGGATCGTGCCGATGGATCTGGGCCGCATCGATCTGGCGATCGAGGATGGCAGCTTTGCCACCCACCCCGCCTTGGTCGCTTTCGCCGACAAGCTGCTGGCCAGCGGCGGCACCGCTCATCTGCTGGGGCTGGTCTCGGATGGCGGTGTGCACGGCCATATCACCCATCTGATCCACGCCACCCGTATCCTGTCCGACCGGGGCGTGCCGGTCGCGATCCACGCCCTGACCGACGGGCGCGACGTGGCCCCCGGCAGCGCCGCCGCCAGTCTGAAGGCGCTGACCGAAGCGCTGCCCAAGGGCGCGCGCATCGCCACCGTGGCGGGCCGCTACTGGGCCATGGACCGGGATCAGCGATGGGACCGGGTCGAAAAGGCCTATGCCGCCATTGTCGAGGGGCGCGCCGCCCATCAGGCCGTCACCGCCCGCGATGCCGACCGCGCCGCCCGTGGCCGGGGCGAAAGCGACGAGTTTTACGATCCCACCGTCATCGGCGGCTACACCGGCATGACCCCTGCGGACGGGCTTTTCTGTCTGAATTTCCGCGCCGACCGCGCCCGCGAGATCCTGTCGGCCATCGCCGACCCGGACTTCGACCGGTTTCCGACCGAAGCCCGCCCCTCGCTGACCGCCCGACTGGGCATGGCGGATTACTCCGACCGGCACGACAGCTTCTTCGACACGATGTTTCCCAAGCACGAGGTCCGCAACACGCTGGGCGAATGGGTCGCGGCCAAGGGGCTAAGCCAGTTCCACATCGCCGAGACCGAGAAATATCCCCATGTCACCTTCTTTCTGAACGGGGGCAGCGAACAGCCCGAACCCGGCGAGGATCGCTTCATGCCCGCCAGCCCCGATGTGCCCACCTATGATCTGAAGCCCGAGATGTCCTCGGTCGAGGTGACCGACCATCTGGTCGCGGCAATCCAGAAAGGCTACGATCTGATCGTGGTCAATTTCGCCAACCCCGATATGGTCGGTCACACCGGCAGCATCCCCGCCGCCATCCGCGCCTGCGAAGCCGTGGACGCGGGGCTTGGCCGGGTGCTGGACGCGACGCGGGCCTGCGGCGGCGCGGTGCTGGTCACCGCCGACCACGGCAATTGCGACATGATGGTCGACCCCGACACCGGCGCGCCGCACACCGCCCACACGCTGAACCCGGTGCCGGTGTTGCTGGACGGCGGCCCCAAGGGTGCGGCGCTGGCCGACGGGCGGCTGGCCGATCTGGCGCCGACGGTGCTGGACCTGATGGGCCTGACCCCGCCGCCCGAGATGACCGGAAAGTCGCTGATCCGTTGAGCCTTTGGTCGCGCATCACCGGCCTTGGGGCCTGTTTGCAGACCGTGCGGGGGGTGCGGGCCGGCGTGCTGCCAACTCCTCTGGCCCTCATTCTGGCGCTCACACTGTCGCTCCCTCTGGCCCTCACCTTCACCGGCACGGCAATGGCCCAGTCCGACCCCGCGATCACCGCCCAACGCGCGGCCCAGATGCTGGAACGCGCAGGCGTCGCCCTGACCGAAGCCGACGGCGCCCGCGACCGGGTCCGCGCCCTGTCCGAAACCGTCCGCGCCTATGAAGAGGGGCTGGTCGCCCTGCGCGAAGGGCTGCGCCAAGCCACCATCCGCGAACGCGTTCTGGCCATGCGTCTGGACGCCAAACGCGAAGAGGTTGCCCGCCTTCTCGGGGCGCTCCAGACGATCCAGCGTGCGCCCGCGCCGCTGTTGCTGTTGCACCCCTCGGGGCCGGTCGGCACCGCCCGTTCGGGCATGATCCTGTCCAAGATCACCCCGGCCATTCAGGCTCAGGCCAAGGCGCTGGGCGCCGAGCTGTCCGAGTTGCGGGTGCTGCGTCTGTTGCAGGAATCCGCCGCCTCGACACTGGAAAGCGGGCTGGACGGGGCGCAGGCCGCCCGCGTCGCCCTGTCCCGCGCCGTGGCCGACCGCACCGATCTGCCCAAGCGATTCGAAGCCGACCCCGAGGCGCTGCGCCAGCTTGCGGACAGCAGCCAGACCCTTGACAGTTTTGCCGACGGGCTGACCCGGCAAGAGGTGACAGCGCTGGAAAACCCCGCCGCCTCTCCCGCCCTGTCGCGCTTCGCCGACGCCCGCGGACGCCTTCAGTTGCCGGTCGAAGGCACGCTGTTGCGCCAGTTCGACGAGGCCGACGCCGCCGGGGTCCGCCGTCCCGGGATCGTCCTTGCCACCCGCCCCCGCGCATTGGTCCGGACCCCATGGGCCGCGACGATCCGCTACCGGGGCCCGTTGCTTGACTACGGAAACGTGATGATTCTAGAGCCCGCAGCCGACTTCTTGCTGGTGATCGCCGGGATGAAAGAGGTTTATGGTGACGTCGGAGAGATCCTGTCGGTCGACGCGCCGATCGGACTTATGGGCGGCGAAGCGCCCTCGCAGGGTGACTTCCTGACGCTTGGCGTCAAAGACGGTGGCGGAACCCACCGGGAAACGCTTTATATGGAAGTAAGGCAGGCCAACGTGCCAATGGATCCAGCCGACTGGTTCCGTCTGACAGAGGAATAGGAAGCGATGAAGAAATATGTGATGGCCGCCGTCGGTGGCACCCTGGCCGGGATCGTGTTGACCACTCAGATCGCGGGTCCGCTGATTGCCCAGGAAAGCGAGCAGAAGACCAACGTCTATGAACAGCTTGATCTGTTTGGCGACATTTTTGAACGTATCCGGGCCCAATATGTCGAAGAGGTGGAAGAAAGCGACCTGATCGAAGCCGCGATCAACGGCATGCTGACATCGCTTGATCCGCATTCCAGCTATCTGCCCCCGAAGGACTTCGGCGATATGCAGGTGCAGACCCGCGGTGAGTTCGGCGGCCTCGGCATCGAGGTCACCCAAGAAGAGGGCTTCGTCAAAGTCGTCTCGCCCATCGACGGCACCCCCGCCGACGAGGCCGGGATCGAAGCTGGCGATTTCGTCACCCACGTCGACGGCGAAAGCGTGCTGGGCCTGACCCTGGACGACGCGGTCGAGATGATGCGCGGCCCGGTCGGGTCCGAGATCATCATCACCGTCGTGCGCGAAGGCAAGGCCGAGCCCTTCGACGTCACCATCGTCCGCGACACCATCAAGCTGACCGCCGTTCGCGCCCGGCTGGAAGGCGTGACCCCGGTGCTGCGCGTCACCACCTTCAACGATCAGACCTACCCCAACCTCGAAGCCGAGCTGAAAGAGCTGGTCGAAGAGGCCGGCGGCATCGACAAGGTCAACGGCTTCATTCTGGACCTGCGCAACAACCCCGGCGGTCTGCTGACTCAGGCGATCCGCGTGTCGGACGCCTTCCTTGACAAGGGCGAGATCGTCTCGACCCGGGGCCGCAACCCGCAGGACAGCGACCGGGTCAACGCCAGCCCCGGCGATCTGGCCGAAGGCAAGCCGATGGTCGTTCTGATCAACGGCGGTTCGGCCTCGGCGTCGGAAATCGTCGCCGGCGCGTTGCAGGATCACCGCCGCGCGGTCGTGGTCGGCACGAAAAGCTTCGGCAAGGGCTCGGTGCAGACCATCATGCCGCTGCGGGGCGACGCCGCGATGCGCCTGACGACGGCACGGTACTACACGCCGTCGGGCCGCTCGATCCAGGCGCTGGGCGTTTCGCCCGACATCGTGGTCGAACAGCCCCCCCGCCCCGACCCCGAGACCGAGGGCGAGGAGGAAGAGGCCAACGGCACCCGCCGCCCCAACCGCTCCGAGGCCGATCTGCGCGGTGCGATCACCAACGACAGCATGACCGAGGCCGAGCGTGAGCAACTGCAAAAAGAGCAGGACGCAGCCGAGGCCGCCGCCAAGCTGCGCGACGAGGATTACCAGCTGTCCTATGCCATCGACCTGCTCAAGGGGCTGATGGTTCTGGGTCCGCAGGAATGATCCGGTGGCGGCGGGGGATCGTCCCCGCCGCCGCTTTCCTGACATCGACGTCCGACAGGCTGCTCCATGACCCCCGATGACATTTCGACCCTTCCCTACCGTCCTTGCGTGGGCGTCGTTCTGATCAACCGCGACGGGCTGATCTTCGCGGGCGAACGGCTGGACACCCCCGGCGCGTGGCAGATGCCGCAAGGCGGGGTGGACGCTGGCGAAACCCCGCGGCAGGCTGCCCTGCGCGAATTGTCCGAGGAAACCGGCCTGACCCCCGACGCGGTCGAGCTGCTGGCCGAAGCCCCCGACGAGATGTGCTATGACCTGCCCGCCGATCTGGTGCCCAAGGTCTGGAACGGTCGCTTTCGGGGCCAGTCGCAGCGCTGGTTCCTGATGCAGCTTACGGGCCGCGACAGCCAGATCGACATCACCGCGGGCGACGCCGAATTCGCCCGCTGGCGGTGGATGCCCAGCGCCGCCCTGCTTCAGGCGATCGTGCCGTTCAAACGCGCCATTTACGACAGCGTCCTGACCGAGTTCGCCCCGCACCTGCGCTAGAAGCACGCTGGCCCCACCCGCGCTGGCCCCCGCAGCTTTAGGGTCGCCCAAATATCCCCGCCGGAGGCCTCTGCCCGTTGCCAAAATGCGGGACTCGCAACAGGAACAAAACGGGAATATCCTTGGGGCCATGACGGATTCGCCCCCCTATCCCACGCCTGCGCGGCCCCCCCTTACCCCCTGTCCGGGGGGCTGAGGCATGGGGTTTGTCGAACTCTCGGCCACGTCGAATTTCACCTTCCTCACCGGCGGCTCGCACCCCGAGGAATATATCGACCGCGCGGCTGAACTGGGCATGACGGCGCTGGCGGTATCCGATGACAACAGCGTGGCGGGCATCGTGCGCGCCCATGCGCAGGCCCGCGACATCGCCCGGCAGGTGCGGCTGCGTCTTGAGGCCGACCGCGATCCCATCGGCCCGCCGCGCCCCGCGCACCTGCCTGCGCCGCCGTCGCTGGACATCCGCGCCACCCCCCGGCTGCTGGCCGCCGCCTGCATCCGCATCGGTGCGGGGGCCGGGGCGGGGTCAGGTGCGGGGTCAGGTGCGAAGTCTGGCGCGGAACCGGGCCTTTCGGCCACGCTGCTGCCCCGCGACCGCGCCGCATGGGGGCGGCTTTGCCGGCTGCTGACCCGGGGGCGGCTGCGGGCCGACAAAGGGCAGTGCCGGCTGGAACTGGCCGATCTGCTGGAATGGGCCGAGGGGCATGAGATTCTGCTGCACCCGCCAGAGGAACGCGCGCCCGCGCCCGATTCCCATCCCGATCCCGCCGCGCCCCCGCACATCCCGCAACCCCCGTCCCCGCGATCCCCTGCACCGCCCGCCCCCTGGACACAGGCGGCGCGGCGGCTGGCGCGGGCGTTTCCGGGCAGCGTCTCGCTGCTGATGGCACCGCGGTACGACGGGCAGGACCGGGCGCGGCTGGACAGGCTGGCGGCGCTGGCGGCGGGGTTGGACCTGCCCACCGTCGCCTCGGCCCGCCCGCTGATGCACCGCGCCCAGCGGCGCAAGCTGACCGACGTGCTGACCGCCATCCGGCTGGGCCGCCGGGTCGACGATCTGGGCCGTCTGGCGCAGGCCAACGCCGAACGGCGCCTGCGCGGCGAAGCCGAGATGCTGCGCCTGTTCGCCGGTCACGAGGACGCCGTGCACAACAGCGCCCGCATCGCCGCCCGCTGCCCCTTCTCGCTGGACGAGTTGCGCTATGAATACCCCTCCGAGGCCGAGAGCGGCGAGACCCCCGACGACCGTCTGACCCGGCTGGCCCGCAAGGGTCTGGCGTGGCGCTATCCCGCCGGCGCGCCCGAGCGGGTGCAAGGCCTGCTCAGGCACGAGCTGAGCCTGATCGCCAAGCTGGGCTACGCCCCCTATTTCCTGACCGTCAACGACATCGTGGCCTTTGCCCGGTCGCGGGGGATCTTGTGTCAGGGGCGCGGCTCGGCGGCCAATTCGGTGGTCTGCTACCTGCTGGGCGTCACCTCGGTCAGCCCCGAGATCGGCACGATGGTCTTCGAACGCTTCGTCTCCGAGGCCCGCGACGAGCCCCCCGACATCGACGTCGATTTCGAACACGAACGCCGCGAAGAGGTGATCCAGCACATCTATGACCGCTATGGCCGCCACCGCGCCGGGCTGTGCGCCACGGTGATCCATTACCGTGGCAAACGCGCCGTGCGCGAGGTGGGCCGCGCGATGGGGCTGGGCGAGGATACGCTGGCGGGCCTGTCCAGCCAGATCTGGGGCTTCGGCTCGACCAAGGGGCTGGAGCTGTCGCGCCTGCGCGAACTGGGGCTGGACCCCACGGACCGGCGGTTGATGCAGACGCTGGATCTGATCTTCCAGATTCAGGGCTTTCCCCGCCATCTGTCCCAGCATGTGGGCGGCTTCGTCATCACCGAGGGCCGGCTGGACGAGCTGGTCCCGATCGAAAACGCCAGCATGGAGGATCGCACCGTCATCTGCTGGGACAAGGACGACATCGACACGCTGGGCATCCTCAAGGTCGATGTGCTGGCGCTGGGGATGCTGTCGTGCATCCGCCGCGCCTTTGACCTGATCCAGCGGCACCACGGCACCGATTTCAGCCTTGCGACCCTGCCGCCCGAGGATCCGGGCACCTATGACATGCTGTGCCGGGCCGACAGTATCGGTGTCTTTCAGGTGGAAAGCCGGGCGCAAATGAACTTTCTGCCCCGGATGCGCCCGCGCTGTTTTTACGATCTGGTGATCGAGGTGGCGATCATCCGTCCCGGCCCGATTCAGGGCGACATGGTCCACCCCTACATCCGCCGCCGCAACGGCGAAGAGCCTGTCGTCTTCCCCTCGGACGAGTTGGGGCGCGTGCTGGGCAAGACCCTTGGCGTGCCGCTGTTTCAGGAACAGGCGATGCAGATCGCCATCATCGGCGCGGGCTTTACCCCCGACGAGGCCGACCGCCTGCGCCGGGCGCTGGCCACCTTCAAGAAGCTGGGCCGGGTCAGCGAGTTCGAGACGCGTTTCATCACCGGCATGATCCGCAACGGCTATGACCGCGAATTCGCCGAACGCTGCTTTTCGCAGATCGAGGGGTTCGGCAGCTATGGCTTCCCCGAATCCCACGCCGCCAGCTTCGCGCTGCTGGTCTATGCCTCGGCCTGGGTCAAGAACCACCACCCGGGCATCTTCGCCTGCGCCCTGCTGAACTCGCAGCCGATGGGGTTCTATGCCCCGGCCCAGATCGTGCGCGATGCCCGCGAACACGGGGTCGAGATCCGGCCGATCTGCATCAACCGGTCCTACTGGGACAGCGTGATGGAGGCCGACGGTCGCGGCGGGCTGGCCCTGCGCCTTGGCTTCCGCCAGATCAAGGCGATGCGCGAAGAGGATGCGAACTGGATCGCGATGGCCCGCGGCAACGGCTATCTGACGGTCGAAGATGTCTGGCGCCGCGCCGGTCTGGACCCCCGCGCCCTGCGCACTCTGGCCGAGGCCGACGCCTTCGCCGCCCTCGGCCTGACCCGGCGAGAGGCTCTGTGGCAGGCCCGCGCCCTTGCCGGCACCAGCCCGCTGCCCCTGTTCAGCGGCGACATGGACGGCGAGGCCATCGCCGAGCCCGCCGTGACCTTGCCGGAAATGAGCCTTGGCGAACAGGTGGTCGAGGATTACGTCGCCATGCGGCTGACCCTGCGCGCCCACCCCGTGGCGCTGCTGCGCCATATCCTGACACCGGGCACGCCGCCGCATCCGGGAAGCCCCCCCGATCCGAATGGCTCTGGCCCGAAGGCGCACCCTGCCTCACCCGCCCGCCTTCCGGCGCCGCGCTCGGACGAATGGGGCGATGCCGTCCACGGCGGGCGCTGCGTGACCACGCGGGGCTGAGCCTGTGGATCGCCGCGCCTTGGGCGGCAGGTGGCAGGTTCCGACCAAGGTCTCCCCCGCTCGTTGCTGTCTCGGGCCGCCAAGCGCCGCCCGACCCATTGATCCCGCTGCGGCTTTGAACCACTCTTTGCCCCAGCCCACGAAAAGGATTCCCACAATGAGAACCAGAGCAGCCGTCGCGCTTGAGGCCGGCAAACCGCTTGAGATCATGGAGGTCAACCTTGAAGGCCCCCGCGCCGGCGAGGTGCTGGTCGAGATCAAGGCCACCGGCATCTGCCACACCGACGAATTCACCCGCTCGGGCGCCGACCCCGAAGGGCTGTTCCCGGCCATTCTCGGCCACGAAGGCGCCGGCGTCGTGCAAGAGGTCGGCCCCGGCGTCACCACCCTGAAGCCCGGCGACCACGTGATCCCGCTTTACACGCCCGAATGCCGGCAGTGCGACTACTGCCTCAACCCCAAGACCAACCTGTGTCAGGCGGTTCGCGCCACGCAAGGCCAAGGCGTGATGCCGGACGGAACCTCTCGGTTCTCGATGCTGGATGGGACGCCGATCCTGCATTACATGGGCTGCTCGACCTTCGCCAACCACACCGTGTTGCCCGAGATCGCGCTGGCCAAGGTCCGCCCCGACGCGCCCTTCGACAAGATCTGCTATATCGGCTGCGGTGTCACCACCGGCATCGGCGCCGTCATCAACACCGCCAAGGTCGAGATCGGCGCCCGCGCCGTGGTCTTCGGTCTGGGCGGCATCGGGCTGAATGTGATCCAGGGCCTGCGGCTGGCGGGGGCCGATCAGATCGTCGGCGTCGACATCAACGACAGCAAGATCGAGATGGCGACCCGTTTCGGCATGACCGATTTCGTCAATCCCAAGAAGATCGAGGGCGACGTGGTGCCCCATCTGGTCGAACTGACCGGCGGCGGGGCCGATTACACCTTTGATGCCACCGGCAACGTCACCGTGATGCGGCAGGCGCTGGAGGCGGCGCACAAGGGGTGGGGCGAATCGATCATCATCGGCGTGGCGCCCGCGGGGGCCGAAATCTCGACCCGGCCCTTTCAGCTTGTCACCGGGCGGGTCTGGCGCGGCACGGCCTTTGGCGGTGCGCGCGGGCGCACCGATGTGCCCAAGATCGTGGACTGGTACATGGACGGCAAGATCGACATCGACCCGATGATCACCCACACCATGGGCCTTGAGGACATCAACAAGGGGTTCGATCTGATGCACTCGGGCGAATCCATCCGCTCGGTCGTCGTTTACTGACCCCGCCTTGCGGGCTATGTGCGACCGAAAGGGCCGCCCCGGACCGGCGGCGGCCCCACCCGAACAACAAAGGCCAAGCCCCATGCCCGAAATGACCAAGCCGCCCCTGCTGGCCGTCCTGATCGACGCCGACAACATTCCCGCCAAATTCGCCGAGCCGATCCTGAAAGAGATCACCAGCCTTGGAAAACCCGCCCTGCGCCGGGTCTATGGCGACTGGTCCAGCGACCGGCTGCGCGGCTGGGCCGACAAGGTGCTGGAACACGGGCTGGTCGCGCATCAGGAAACCGCCAACACCAAGGGCAAGAACGCCAGCGACATCGGTCTAGTGATCGATGCGATGGACATTTTGCACACCGGGCGGTTCGACGGCTTCGTCATCGTGTCGTCCGACAGCGACTTCACCGCCCTTGCCAACCGCATCCGCGAAAACGGGCTGGACGTGATCGGTATCGGTGAAGGCAAGGCGCCCGAGTCCCTGCGCAACGTCTGCACCCGCTTCGTGATGATCGAGAACCTTGTCGACGAACCCGACGCCCCCGCCGGTGACACCCGCGCCGAGGCGCAGCGCGGCGGCAAGGCCGACCCGACCAAGGCGATCCCACTGATCCTGCGGGCGATGGACAAGATCGCACAGGACGACGATTGGTATGCGCTGGGCCAGCTGGGCCAATACATCACCGCCGACAATCCTGATTTCGACACTCGCAGCTATGGCCGCAAGAAACTGTCGGATCTGGTGCAGGACCTGAAACGGTTCGAGACCCGCAAGGTCGGCAACCAGATGCACGTCCGCCGTTTGGACTGACCTCTGGTCTGGCTTCTGAACTGGCCTCTGGTCTGGCCTCTGGGCTGATCCCAAAGCACAGCCGAGGGGGCGCGACCATCGCCCCCTTGCGCCCCGCGCGTTGCCCGCTAGCTTTGGTCTGAGCCAGCAGGAGACAGACGCCCATGATACCCGGATTTGCCCAACGCCGTCGTTTCTCGGACCTGACCGAGCAAGAGGTGCTGGCGCTGGCGATCTCGTCCGAAGAGGATGACGCCCGCATCTATCGCCAATACGCCGAAAGCCTGCGGGCCGAATTTCCGGCCTCGGCGGCGGTGTTCGACGGCATGGCCGCGGAAGAGGACACCCACCGCCGCCGCCTGATTGACCTGCACGAGGCCCGGTTCGGCACCATGATCCCGCTGATCCGGCGCGAACATGTCTCGGGCTATTACGCGCGGCGTCCCGTCTGGCTGATCGAAAATCTGGGGATCGAGCGTATCCGCGAGGAAGCCGCCGCGATGGAGGAACAGGCGCGCCACTTCTACGAGGCCGCCGCCCGCCGCACCACCGACAGCGCCACCCGCAAGCTGCTGGGCGATCTGGCCGCCGCCGAAGCTGGCCACGCCGAGACCGCCGATCAGTTGGAGCAGACCCATCTGGACGACAAGACCCGCGACACCGAAGCCGAGGCCGCCAAGCGGCAGTTCGTGCTGACATGGGTGCAGCCGGGGCTTGCGGGGCTGATGGACGGCTCGGTCTCGACCCTTGCGCCGATCTTTGCCGCCGCTTTCGCCACCGGCGACACGTGGCAGACGTTTCTGGTGGGGCTTGCGGCCTCGGTCGGGGCGGGGATCTCGATGGGGTTCACCGAGGCGGCCTCGGACGATGGCGAGTTGTCGGGGCGCGGCTCTCCGCTGAAGCGCGGCATCGCCTCGGGGGTGATGACGACCGTGGGCGGGCTGGGCCACGCGCTGCCCTATCTGATCCCGGATTTCTGGACCGCGACGGTGATCGCCGGGATTGTGGTCTTCGTCGAGTTGTGGGCGATTGCGTGGATCCAGAACCGGTTTATGGAAACCCCCTTCTTCCGCGCCGCCTTGCAGGTGGTTCTGGGGGGCGCGCTGGTGCTGGCCGCCGGTGTGCTGATCGGCTCGGGCTAGCCCTGGGCTAACGTCGGGCGGGGATATTTCGACGACACTAAAGCGGCGCCGGGCTCTGGGGGGATTTTGCCGGGCCGGGTGGCGTGGTATCGGGCGGAATGCTGGACATCTTTTTGCAGACGGTTCCCTTCTTCGCGCTGATCGGTCTGGGCTACGGCGCGGGGCGGACGGGGTTTTTCCCGCCCGAGGCGACGGCATGGCTGACCAAATTCGTCTTCTACTTCGCGCTGACGGCCATGTTGTTCCGGTTCTCGGCCACGCTGTCGCTGGCCGAGGTTCTGGACTGGACCCTGATCGGGGCCTACGTCGCGGCCACGGGCACGGTCTATCTTTTGGTGACGCTGGCGGCGCGGCTGCGCAGGCTGCCTGCGGCCGAAGCGGCGGTCGAGGCGCAGTGTTCGGTCATCGGCAACGTCGGCTTTCTGGGCGTGCCGATGCTGGTGATGCTGATGGGCGATGCGGCCATCGGGCCGGTGATGCTGCTGCTGGCGACCGATCATCTGGTGTTTTCCAGCCTGATCGTGGCGATCATCACCGGGTCGCGTCAGGGGCGGCTGGAACCTGCGATCCTGCGCACCATCGGGCTGGGGTTGATCCGCAATCCGATGATCGTCTCGATCGCGCTGGGCTTTGCCGTGTCGGGCCTGCGCTTGCCGATCCCCGGGGTGGCGAACGACTTTCTGATCCTGCTGGGGGCGGCGGCGACGCCCGGCGCCTTGTTCGCCATCGGGGCCTCGCTGGCCGACAAGTCCGCCGAACGGCTCAGCGTGGCGGTCTGGCTCAGCACTGCCAAGCTTGTCCTGCATCCGGCGGCGGTGGCGGTGGCGATGCTGCTGATCTTCCCCGTCGACCGGTTCTCGGCCGGTGTGGCGATTGCCGCCGCGTCGCTGCCGGTGGCGGGCAACGTCTTCATTCTGGCCCAGCATTACGGCGTGGCGCCGCAGCGGGTGTCGGCGGCGATCTTGGTCTCGACCGCGATCAGCGTGCTGAGCGTGACCTTGGTGATCGGCTGGGCCAATCCGCTTTGACCTTCCCCGCCCGTATGGGATAGGTCGGACCCCAGATCGACAGAGGAGCAGGCAGTGCAGACAATCTCGGAAACCCGGTGTTTTGGCGGCGTGCAGGGGGTCTATTCCCACCGCGCAAGCTGTTGCGATGGCGACATGACCTTCGGTCTGTTCCTGCCCGAAGAGGCGCAGGACGGCCCCGTGCCCGTGCTGTGGTATCTGTCGGGCCTGACCTGCACCCACGAGAACGCCATGACCAAGGCCGGCGCACAGGGCTGGGCCGCCGAACAGGGCATCGCGCTGGTCTTTCCCGACACCTCGCCGCGCGGCAAGGACGTGGCCGACGACGAGGCCTTCGATCTGGGGCAGGGCGCCGGGTTCTATCTGGACGCCACCGAAGATCCATGGGCCGCGCATTACCGTATGGAAAGCTATATCGTCGGCGAGCTTCCGGGGCTTCTGTTCGAGGAATTCGCCCTGGATGTGGAACGTCAGGCGATCACCGGTCATTCGATGGGCGGCCACGGGGCGCTGACGCTGGCGATGCGCCACCCCGATCGCTATCGCTCGGTCTCGGCGTTTTCGCCGATTGCCAACCCGACGCAATCGGACTGGGGGCGCAAGCAGTTCGCGGCCTATCTGGGCGAGGGGGCCGATGCCTCGCGCCACGATGCCAGCCTGCTGATGGCCCGGCAGGGGTTCGACGGCCCGGTGCTGATCGATCAGGGTGCCAGCGACCAGTTTCTGGACCTGTTGCGCCCCGAGGCGCTGGCCCACGCCATGATGGCCCGCCGGCAAGAGGGGCAGTTCCGCATGCAGCGCGGCTATGACCATTCGTATTTCTTCGTCTCGTCCTTCATCGAGGATCACGTCGCCTTCCACGCCGAGGCGCTTTGGCGATGACGATCTACATCGACGCGGATGCCTGCCCGGTGAAGCCCGAGGCCGAGAAGGTCGCCACCCGCAACCGGGTCGAGATCAAGTTCGTGTCGAACGGCGGCCTGCGCCCGTCGGAAAATCCGCTGGTCGAGATGGTTTTCGTGCCCGAGGGGCCGGATCTGGCCGACATGTGGATCGCCGACCGGGCGGGGCCGGGCGATGTGGTGGTCACCGGCGACATCCCGCTGGCCGCCAAATGCGTCGAGGCGGGGGCCCGCGTGCTGCGCCACAACGGCGAGGCGCTGACCCGCGCCAACATCGGCCAGACCCTCGCGACCCGCGATCTGATGGCCGATCTGCGCGCCGCCGATCCGTTCCGGCAGGGCGGCGGTAAGGGGTTCACCAAGGCCGACCGCTCCCGGTTTCTGGACGCGCTGGACCGGGCGCTGCGGGCCGCCGCGCGGGACTTGCAGGACGCACAGGACGGATCAAAGGGGCAGGACGAGCCAAAGGGGCAAGACGGGGCATGAGCGACAGGGCATTGATCAAGGCTGTGGTCTTCGACATCGGCAACGTGCTGATCGAATGGCAGCCCGAACGCTTCTACGACCGCACCATCGGTGAAGACCGCAGGCGGGCGATGTTCGCCGCCGTCGATCTGCACGCCATGAACGATCAGGTCGATACCGGCAGCCATTTCACCGACACCATCTATGCCGCCGCCGAGGCCAATCCCGAATGGCGCGACGAGATCCGCATGTGGCACGACAACTGGCTGGAGCTTGCCACCCCGGTGATCGAGCATTCGGTGCAACTGCTCCGCCGTCTGCGGGCCAAGGGCGTGCCGGTGTTCTCGCTGACGAATTTCGGGATCGAAAGCTTTGCCTTTGCCTCGGGCCACTATCCGTTTCTGACGGAATTCGACCGCAGTTACATCTCGGGGCACATGGGGGTGATCAAACCCGCCGAGCGGATCTACCAGATGGTCGAGCAGGATTGCGGCGTTGCGCCCGCAGCGCTGTTGTTTGCCGATGACCGGGTGGACAACATCACCGCCGCCGCCGCACGGGGCTGGCAGACGCATCTGTTTACCGGCCCGCAGGGGTGGGCCGACCGGCTTGTCGTCGAGGGTTTGCTGACCGCCGACGAGGCGCGGTTTGCCGCGCCCGACGAAGACTCCGAAGACTGACAGTCAGGGCGTACAGAAACCTTAAAGCGGCCGGGCGTAGGGGCTGCGGTTTTCGCGCACCGGCAGGTGGACCAGGGCGCTGAAGGCGCTGACGCCGACGCCGATCCACCAGACGGTCTCGTAGTTGCCGTAGATGTCGTAAAGCGCGCCGCCCAGCCAGACGCCCAGAAACGACCCCATCTGGTGGCTGAAGAAGACGAACCCGTACAGCGTGCCCATGTAGCGCAGCCCGAAGAGATGCGCGACGAGCCCGCTGGTCAGCGGCACCGTCGCCAGCCACAGCGACCCCATCGCGATCGAAAAGACGATGACGGTGGTGGGTGTGATCGGCATCAGGATGAACGCCGCCGCCACGATGGTCCGGCCGACGTAAATCCCCGCCAGCAGGTATTTCTTGGTATAGCGTTTGCCCGCCCAGCCAGCGGTCAGCGTGCCCGCGATATTGGCCAGCCCGATCAGCGCGATGGCAAAGGCCCCCAGCCCGGCGGTGGTGGTGATGCCGATCCCCGCCAGCCAGCTTGACGGCAGGATCGGCGCCGACATCTCGGTCACCAAGGCGGGAAAATGCGCGGTCACGAAGGCCAGTTGATAGCCGCAGGAAAAGAACCCGGCGAAGATCAGCAGGTAGGACCGGTCGCGGAAGGCGCGGCGCAGGATCTGGCCCAGCGTCTCTTCCAGCTCGGCGCGGGTGGCGGGGGCGGGGGCGCGCATCATCGGCAGGGCCAGCAACGAGGCCAGGATCACGCCGGCGAACACCACGAAGACCCATTGCCAGGACATGAAGCCCAGCAGGAACTCGGCCGCCGGGGCGCCGATGACCTGACCGGCCGAACCGGCGGCGGTGGCGATGCCCAGCGCCATCGACCGATGCTCGTCCGAGGCGGCGCGACCGACCACGGCCAAAATCACGCCGAACCCGGTGCCGGCGATGCCGAAACCCACCAGAATCTCCAACAGTTGGTGCTGTCCGGGCGTGAAGGCATAGGACGACAGGATCAGCCCCGTGGCATAGGTCAGCGCGCCCAGCACGATGGCTTTGCGGTCGCCGAACTTCTCGGCGATGGCGCCGAACAGCGGCTGGCCGATCCCCCAGGCAAGGTTCTGGATGGCGATCGCCAGCGAGAAGTCGGCCCGCAGCCAGCCAAATTCCTCGGCGATGGGGATCTGGAAGACGCCGAAAGAGGCGCGCACAGCGAAGCTCAGCAGCATGATGATGCAACCGGCGATCAGGACGGGCGTGAAGATCGAGGCCGGTTTGATCGTGGCGCTCATGGCGGGTCTCCGGAGTGGTGTGGACTGTGGCTGAACGGGGCGTGGGTTCCAGCCGGCAGTCCCGCCGTTATCGAAGATGGTGGCGGCTGCCGCAAGGGGCGCGGGGGCGCGATCGGGGCCGATCCGCCTTTTCACCGGCGCCCCGGCGCTTTATCTGGAAACCATGAGCACGACCATCACATCGCTTACCGACATCTATGCCGCCCGCGTCAGCGACGGCTCGCTGAAGCCCGACCCGGCCCAGCAGGGCGCGCTTGCCCTGCTGGAGGATCTGCGCCGCGCCCTTGCCAAGACCGATCAGGGCGGGTGGCGCAGCCTGTTTCGCGGGGCGCCCGCGCCGCCCAAGGGCGTCTATCTGTGGGGCGGTGTCGGGCGCGGGAAATCCATGCTGATGGACATGTTCTTCGATGCGGCCCCGGTCGAGGGCAAACGCCGGGTGCATTTCCACGCCTTCATGCAGCAGGTCCACGCCGACCTGCACAACGCCCGCAAGACCGGCGTCGACGATGCCATCGCCCCCGTGGCGCAGCACCTGACCGAGGGGCTGCACCTGCTGTGTCTGGACGAGATGCAGATCAGCGACATCACCGATGCGATGATCGTCGGGCGTCTGTTTCAGAAGCTGTTCGATGCCGGTGTGACGGTGGTGACGACCTCGAACCGCGTGCCGGACGATCTGTATAAAGACGGGCTGAACCGGCAGTTGTTCCTGCCTTTCATCGACCTGCTGAAACAGCGCATGCAGGTCTATCATCTGCAAAGCCCCCGCGATCACCGCCAGCACCGGCTAGAGGGCGAGACCCGCTATTTCACCCCGATCAACGCCGCCGCGCGTGCCAACATCCAGTCGATATGGGACAAGATGACCGGCGGCGCCTCGGACCCGCTGATCTTGCAGGTGAACGGGCGCGACGTGACGGTGCCGGCCTATCGCAACGGCGCGGGGCGGGCGGCGTTCTGGGATCTGTGCGGCCAGCCGCTGGGCCCGGCGGATTATCTGGCGCTGGCCGAGGCGCTGCGCGTGCTGGTGCTGGAAGACATCCCCTGTCTGGGCCGCAGCAACTTCAATCAAGCGCGGCGATTTGTGACCCTGATCGACGCGCTCTACGAGGCGCGGGTGACGCTGATCTGCTCGGCCGAGGCCCCGCCCCACCGGCTGTACCTAGAGGGCGAAGGCTCGTTCGAGTTCGAGCGGACGGCCTCGCGTCTGGCCGAGATGCAGTCGGCGGATTGGGGCAAAGGTCAGGATCCGCAGGTTAGCGACTAAGGGGGGTGTCTAGCGGTGGGCGGCTAACGGCGGGCGATAAGGCTCACAGCTTGTTGGCCGCCGTCTCGGCCAGCGCCTTGCCCTGCGCCCTCAGCGCCGCGATGTCTCGCGACACGTCGAACACCGCCAGCGGCGAGGCCAGCAGGATCACCAGCACCAGAACGTTCAAAAGCAGCGGTCGTTCGCCTTTTGCGCCCATCAGCCGGCGCAACACGAACAGCGCACCGAAGAACAGCACCCAACTGCAAAGCACCACGAAAACCGGAACGATCACCTGCGTGGTGACGCAGGATGCGCCGGTGCAATTCAACGCCTTCAGCCGAAAAAGCTCTGCCATTTCCGGCAAATAGGGCTGCAGCCACGCGGTGACGCGGGACACGGCGGCCTGCGCGGCCTCGCCATAGGCCTCAAGCAGTCGGCTGGCCGAATCCCAGATGTAGAACAATGCAATGGTCAGACCGCCGGCGGCCCCCTTCGCAGATAAGATGAGGATCTCTTTCATGGTCGTCCCCTGCGGGAGGGCACGGAGCCCTGCCGCCACTCGTTAACAACAGGGACGCATCACAGCATGGGATTTTGGCGTCAGCCCGGCTTTTTCGGGCCGGATCGACGGCTTTTCAGGGTCTATTTCCGGGCGCGGGGTCGGATACGGGGTGGAAGCTGACCGGGGCTCACCCGTTCTCGCGCAGGACCTGACCGGCAAGGTAAAGCGATCCGCAGATCAGGATGCGGCCACCGGGCGCGTGCTTGTGCAGGTCCGCCACGGCCTCGGCCACGCTGTCGGCGGTGCGGGCGGTCATGCCGGTGCGGCGGGCGGCCTCGGCGGTGGCGTCGGCGGGCAGGGTCGCGGCCTCGCCGGGGATCGAGACAGCGGTCAGGTCCTGCGCCAGCGCTGTCAGAGGCCGCAGGTAGCCGCCGATATCCTTGGTGTCCAGCATGCCGCAGATCAGGTGCAGCGGGCGGTCGGGCAGACGCGACAGGGCCTCGGCCAGCGCCTCGCCGGCGGCGGGGTTGTGGCCGCCGTCAAGCCACAGCTCGGCCTCGCCTGCGGTGGCGATCAGCGGGCCGGTGGTCAGCCGTTGCAGACGGGCGGGCCAGCGGGCGTTGGTGACGGCCCCTTCAAACGCAGCCTCGCGCTGGGCTTCGGGCAGATCCAGCGCACGCAGGGCGGCCAGCGCCATCCCGGCGTTCTGAACCTGATGCCCGCCAAGCAGGTTGGGCAGGGGCAGATCCAGCAGGCCCGTTTCGTCCTGATAGATCAGGCGGCCACGCTCTTCGGTCACATGCCAGTGCTGGCCGCGCGCCAGCAGGGGGGCGCCAAGCGATTGGGCGCGGGCTTCGATCACGTCCAAGCCGGCCTCGTCTTGCTGGCCGACGATGCAGGGCACGCCGCGTTTGATGATCCCGGCCTTTTCGCCCGCGATCTCGGCCAGCGTCTCGCCCAGATACTGCTGATGGTCGATCGAGACGGGGGTGATGACCGTCAGCCGCGGGCTATCGACCACATTGGTGGCATCCAGCCGCCCGCCTAGACCAACTTCGAGCAGGGTGTAATCGGCGGGACTGCGCGAGAACGCCAGAATCGCGGCGACGGTGGTGATCTCGAAATAGGTGATGGGGGCGCCATCGTTGGCGGCATAGCAGTCGTCGAGGATCTCGGTCAGGTAGGCTTCGGAAATCACCTCTCCGGCCAGCACGATACGTTCGTGAAACCGCGCCAGATGCGGCGAGGTATAGGCGTGGACACGCTTGCCCGCCGCCTCGAGCCCCGCGCGGATCATGGCCTGGGTCGACCCCTTGCCGTTGGTCCCGGCGATGTGGATGACCGGGGGCAGGTCCCGTTCGGGGTGGCCAAGGGCGGCCAGAAGCCGCCAGACCCGGTCCAGCGTCAGGTCGATGATCTTGGGATGCAGCGCCATCATCCGGTCAAGGATGACGTCTGATCCGGCGGCTGCAGGGGTCCCCTCTGCCGCATTTGTGCTCACGCGGGCGATCCCTTGGTGTCGGCGCCAGTATCTGCCGCAGTATCGGCGCCAGAATCGGCCGCAGTACCGGTGGTGGTATCGGCGGGTTTTTCCCCGGATTTCGGCGCGGGGCCTTTAGCCTTGGCAGGTTCGCCTTCGGGCTTGGCGGCAGGGCTGGCCGGGTCCGGTGACGCTTTCGCGGCGTCCGGAAGCTCGGGCGTGGCCTCGGCGTCGGGGCCAAGCGCGGGGGCCGGAAGGTCGCCTTTGATCTCGGGCGGCAGGCCGGAGAGCATGCGGATCAGGGTGATCAACTCGCCGCGCATGGCGGTGCGGTGGGTCACCATGTCCAGCATGCCATGATCCAGCAGATATTCAGCCCGCTGGAAGCCGTCGGGCAGCTTTTCGCGGATGGTCTGTTCGATCACGCGCGGCCCGGCAAAGCAGATCAGCGCGTTCGGCTCGGCGATATGCACGTCCCCCAGCATCGCGTAAGAGGCCGTGACCCCGCCGGTGGTCGGATGGGTCAGCACGACGATATAGGGCAGGCCGGCTTCTTTCAGCATCTGCACGGCAACGGTGGTGCGCGGCATCTGCATCAGCGACAGGATGCCTTCCTGCATCCGCGCACCGCCCGCCGCCGAGAACAGCACCAGAGGCCGCTTCAGCTCTACCGCGCGCTGGGCGGCGGCGATGATGGCGTTGCCGACATACATGCCCATCGAGCCCGCCATGAAGCTGAAATCCTGCGCGGCGGCGACGATGGGGGTGCGGCCAATCTCGCCCTCGACCACCAACATGGCCTCTTCCTCGCCAGTGGTTTTCTGGGCGGCCTTCATTCGGTCGGGATAGCGTTTCTGATCCTTGAAGTTCAGCGGATCGACCACCGGCGCCGGCACTTTGACCTGCGTATAGACGCCACCATCGAACAGGCCCGCGAAGCGTTCGCGCGGGGTGATGGCCATGTGATGATCGCAGTTGGTGCAGACCATCAGATTGTCGGCCAGTTCGCGGTGGAACAGCATGGTTCCGCACTCGGGGCACTTGGTCCACAGGTTCTCGGGGACTTCGCGCCGCGAAAACAGCGAGTTGATCTTGGGCCGGACGTAGTTAGAAATCCAGTTCATTCAGGCGATCCCTCTTGCCGCACAGGCTTGCGCACAGTTTCCCAACGGCCCCGCGTTTCGGCCGCGTTTCGGCCCCTGAGATATGACGCCGCGCCGACGAATGCAATCACGCGGCGTCATCCACGGGCACGGCGGCTGTGTCCTCGGTCGGTCGCCTGATGACCAGCAGGCACAGCGCCCATGCCAGCGTCAGCACCACAAGCTCGGCCCACAGCAGGCCGGGCAGCAGCGACTGATCGGCCCCGTCGAACGGCAGGGTGTAAAGCGACAGCCCCGACATCGGTCCCTTGAGCGAGACCATCAGCAGCGAGAACAGGTTGTTGACGAAGTGAAAGCCGATGGCCGCGCCCAGATCGCCGGTCCGCGCGGTCAGATCCGACGCGAAGATCGCGAACAGGGTCGCCCATGCGGCGACTTTCCACGCGTTGCCACCCGCGCTTTGGGGCTGGAAGTGTCCGATTCCGAACAGCAGGGCCGGCAGGACAAGCCAGATCAGCGGGCTGCGGAAGCGGGCGGCAAGTTGCTGCATGAGGTAGCCGCGAAACACCAGTTCCTCGGCGCTGACCTGCAGCAGCAGGGCGGGCAGGGCCAGCGGCAGCAGCATCGCCCACAGGCCCAGCGACAGGTTCGGTTCCAGATCGGTCAGCCGGGCCAGCACCATGAGAACCGCCACCTGCATCAGGCTCAGCGCCAGCACCACCCGCAGGAAATTGCGCCACGCGTCGTCGAAGCGGCCCAGCAACGTGCCCGCCGGGCGGCGATGCAGCAGCCGGACCACCACCATCGGGGCCAGCGCCATCCACGCGAACGAGGCCAGCGCCAGCAGCAGGCCCAGCGGGGTGGAGCCCTCGGCGACCTGCGTCATGATCCGGTCGGCGTCCTGCTGCGGGATCGCAAGACGCAACACCACGCCCGCGCCCAGCAGCGGCAGCACGTAGATCGCCAGCACCAGAACAGCCCCCAGCACAAGCCGCCACAACGCCGGGCGGGCGCGCGCCGGGGCAATGAAACGCTCTAGCTGGTCCGAGTAGGTCAGGGTCATGCTGCCTCGTGCGATGAAAACGGCTCTTTGACGGGCATATAGCGCGCTTGGCGCGTCCCGGCGACCGGCGGTTGACTGCCAAGAAGGTCACGGGCGACGGTGGGTCGCGCAGATCGGTCGTGGTGATGCTTGTGTCGGCCTTCTCTCTCGCCTATTCCAAAGCCCAAGCATCGCCATCGGGAGGGTCCCATGCTGAAACGTCCATTCGATAAATCCAAACTGCCCAGCCGTCATGTCACCGAAGGGCCCGCCCGGGCACCGCACCGGTCCTATTACTATGCGATGGGGCTGAGCGAGGCCGAGATTCACCAGCCGTTCATCGGCGTGGCGACATGCTGGAACGAGGCTGCGCCCTGCAACATCTCGCTTAACCGTCAGGCGCAGGCCGTGAAGCTGGGCGTGAAGGCACAGGGCGGCACCCCGCGCGAGTTCACCACCATCACCGTCACCGACGGCATCGCGATGGGCCACGAGGGGATGCGCAGCTCGCTCGCCTCGCGCGAGGCCATCACCGACTCGGTCGAGCTGACAATGCGCGGCCATTGCTACGATGCGATCGTCGGTCTGGCCGGTTGCGACAAGTCGCTGCCCGGCATGATGATGGCGATGGTGCGGCTGAACGTGCCGTCGGTCTTCATCTATGGCGGCTCGATCCTGCCGGGTCGGCTGAACGGAAAGGATGTCACGGTTCAGGACGTGTTCGAGGCCGTGGGCCAGCATCAGGCCGGCAACCTGTCGACCTGCGAGTTGGAAAAGCTGGAAGCCGTGGCCTGCCCCTCGGCGGGGGCCTGCGGCGGCCAGTTCACCGCCAACACCATGGCCTGCGTCTCCGAGGCGATCGGTCTGGCGCTGCCCAACTCTTCGGGGGCGCCCGCGCCTTACGAAAGCCGCGACCAATATGCCGAAGCCTCGGGTCAGGCCGTCATGAACCTGATCGAAAAGAACATTCTGGCCCGCGATATCGTCACGCTTGAATCGCTGCAGAACGCCGCACGGGTCGTGGCCTGCACCGGCGGGTCGACCAACGCCGGTCTGCACCTGCCCGCCATCGCCCATGAAGCCGGGATCGATTTCGATCTGGACGACGTCTGCGCCATCTTCCGCGACACGCCCTATTTCGTCGATCTGAAGCCGGGCGGCGCCTATGTCGCCAAGGATCTTTACGAAGCCGGCGGCGTGCCGGTGGTGATGAAGGAACTGCGCAACGCCGGTCTGATCCACGAGGATTGCATGACCGTCACCGGCGAAAGCATCGGCGTCGAGATCGACAAGGTCAGCCGCGAGGCCGATGGCCGCGTTATCTACCCCTCGGCCAGCCCGATTACCAAGACCGGCGGCGTGGTCGGCCTGAAGGGCAACGTCGCCCCCGACGGCGCCATCGTGAAGGTCGCCGGCATGTCCGAGGCCGAGCAGGTCTTCACCGGTCCCGCCCGCGTCTTCGAATGCGAAGAGGATGCCTTCGAGGCGGTCCAGAACCGCAAGTACAAGGAAGGCGAGGTCATCGTGATCCGCAACGAGGGCCCCGCAGGCGGCCCCGGCATGCGCGAGATGCTGGCCACCACCGCCGCCCTTTCGGGTCAGGGCATGGGCAAGAAGGTCGCCTTGATCACCGACGGGCGCTTTTCGGGCGCGACGCGGGGCTTCTGCGTCGGCCACGTCGGCCCCGAGGCCGCGCACGGCGGGCCGATCGCGCTGCTGAAGGATGGCGACGTGATCACCCTCAACGCGATCGAGGGCACGATCTCGGTCGATCTGAGCGACGAGGAACTGGCCAGCCGCAAGGCCGACTGGTCCGGCCCGCGCGAGACGATCTATGCCTCGGGCGCGCTGTGGAAATACGCCCAGCTTGTCGGCGCGACCAAGAAAGGCGCGGTCACCCATCCGGGCGGCGCGATGGAGAAACACGCCTATATGGACCTGTGACATGATCCCCATGCGGATTTTGGGCCCGATGCGGATGTTGGGCCCCATGCGGATGTTGGGCCCGATGCGGATGTTGGGCCCGATGCGGATGTTGGGCCCGATGCGGATGTTGGGCACGCCGGTTTTGATCGCAGGCCTGCTTTCGGGCTGCGCCGAGATCGGCGGCGCCTTCGACGGGGCGACCGCTGGCGCGGGCGGCAAGGCGCTGTCGCGCGTCGCGCCCCGGCAGATTGTGGCGGCGGGCACGGATGTGACCATCGTCGGCCCTCGGGGGTTTTGCGTCGACCCGACCGCCTCGGCCGCGCAGGCGGCAGGGTCGTTCGTGCTGATGGGCAACTGCGCGGCCATCTCGCGCAGTCCCGACGCGCCGCAACCCCGCGTGCCTGCCCGGCTGACAGCCTCCATCAGCGGCCCCGAGGAAGGGCCGGCGGTGGCGCTGATGCTGGAAGAATTGCGGACCTTCATCGCATCCGAAGACGGGCGTGCCGCGCTGTCGCAATCGGGGCGGGCCTCTGACGTGGCCGTTCGTCAATCCTTTACCCGCGATGGTGTCTTCTATGTGCGGATCGCGGACCGGACCCTGAAGTCGGATCAATGGCGCGCCTTTTTCGATGTGCGTGCGCGCATGATCTCTTTGACGGTCAGCGGCTCTGACGAGATGCCGCTGGACGGGCGTGCGGGCCTGCGGCTGATGCAGGACTTCGTGAAGCGCGTGCAACGGGTCAACCGCGACGCGCGGCGGGCCTGACCGGGCCTGAAGTGGCCTGACCGCGCCTCACCGGGCGGATTAACCGCGCCCTTTGGGCGTCGACACGCTTTATCCGCCCGCGGTTTTTGCGCATCATGGGCAACGAAAGGATCCGGCGATGCTAATGCGTGTGAAGGAACTGATCGGCCGCTATCACCAGCGCCGCTCGTTGCGGTGGTGGACCGGGGCGCTGGCGCTGGCCGAGGCGACGGATCTGAACCGGCTTCGATCCCTGCGCACGGAAGCCCGCCAGCAACGGCGACGGGTGGAAAAAGTGCTGCATGTGGCGGATGCCAGACTGACGCTGCCGCTGCTCAGCTCGAACGCGATCCGCAAGCCGATGTATTGCGACTGGGCCTACCGCCCCGAAATCTGGCGCGGCCCGCTGTCGCCGCCCGGCCTGGCGGCGGTCGAAAGCCAGACCACCTTCGGCGATGAGGCGACGGTATTCCACGACTGCAAGGTCAGCGAACTGACCCTGCGCCAGCTTCGCAACACCAAGGGCGAGGATCTGGCCCCCTTCGGCCTGCGGATGGACGTGTTCCGCTTTGACGGCTCGTTCCTGTCGCTGGTGCTGGACCTGCCCGCCGAGGCCGCGCAGGATCTGCGCCTGACCCATGTGCTGCGGGTCGATGCCATCGTCGAATCTGAAAAGCCTTTGGAACTTTTCATGCGGCTCAACGTCAAACATGGTCCCAACACCGAACAGATCGTCCGCGAATTGCCGGCCGGTTCGAAAGAGATTATGGTAGAGTTCGACATGGCCTACACCAAGATCAACGAAAAGCGGGTCGAACGCATCTGGCTGGACCTCATATTCGAGGGACCTGAGATGAATCAGATCACCCTGCGCGACCTGACCGTGACCCGCCGCCCAAGGTCCGAACTATGAGGGGCGATCCCGCGATGGCGGGCTTCCTGCTGACCAAGACCCGGTTTCATGCCGGCGTCTGGGAAGGCATCGTCACCGCCATCGATGAGGCCGCTGGCCGGCCGCAAATTCTGGCCACCCATCTGGAAAAGCCGCTGGAAGCCGTCGAACTGACCGAGGATTCGGCGACCGACGGCCAATGGATCCTGCGCATCCCCGTGCCCGCCAAGATACTGGCCGACGGGGTGCAGACCATCCTCATTCAGGACGCCCGCAGCCGCGAGCGTCTGGGCAGCTTCACCATCGTCACCGGCGAGCCGCTGGAAGACGACATCCGCGCCGAGGTGGACCTGCTGCGCGCCGAGCTGGACATGCTGAAACGCGCCTTCCGCCGTCATTGTCTGGAAACCGACTAGGACCGCCCGGTCCGAAAGGACGCCGCGAAACCGGCCCGGTTGACGCGTGGTCCGGCGTGACAGCCCGCCCCTTCTTGCCCGAAATTGCCCGCAAGAAGGAGACCCCCGATGACCCACTACCCGCACCTGCTTGCCCCGCTTGACCTTGGCTTTACCACCCTGCGCAACCGGGTGCTGATGGGCTCAATGCACACCGGGCTGGAAGAGACGCGCGACTGGAACCGGGTCGCGGAATTCTACGCCACCCGCGCCCGCGGCGGCGTCGGGCTGATGGTCACCGGCGGCATGGCCCCCAACGCCGAAGGCGGGGTCTTTCCCGGCGCGGCGGGTCTGTTCACCGACGAAGACATCGCCAATCACCGCATGGTCACCGACCGGGTGCATGACGCGGGCGGCAAGATCGCGATGCAGATCCTGCACGCGGGCCGCTATGCCTATGGGCCGAAATGCGTGGCGCCCTCGGCGGTGAAATCCCCGATCTCGCCCTTCGCGCCCACGGCGCTGGACGAAGACGGGATCGAAAAGCAGATCGCGGACATGGTCACCGCCGCCACCCGGGCGCAAAAAGCGGGCTATGACGGGGTCGAGGTCATGGGCTCGGAAGGCTATTTCCTGAACCAGTTTCTGGTGGCCCACACCAACCGCCGCACGGACCGCTGGGGCGGCACTTATGAAAACCGCATGCGCCTGCCGCTGGAGGTGGTCACGCGCATCCGCGCCGCCGTCGGGCCAGAGTTCATCCTGATTTACCGGCTGTCGATGATCGATCTGGTGCCCGAAGGCTCCAGCTTCGACGAGGTGATCACACTGGCCCGCCGCGTCGAGGCCGCTGGCGCCAACATCCTCAACACCGGCGTCGGCTGGCACGAGGCGCGGATCCCGACCATCGCCACTTCGGTCCCGCGCCGGGCCTTTGCTTGGGTGACGGCCAAGCTGATGGGCAAGGTGGGCATCCCCGTGGTGGCCTCGAACCGGATCAACACGCCCGAGGTGGCCGAGGGGATCTTGGCCGAAGGCGCCGCCGACATGGTCTCGATGGCGCGGCCCTTTCTGGCCGATCCCGATTTCGTCGCCAAGGCCGTCGCCGGAGATGCCGCGCAGATCGCGCCCTGCATCGCCTGCAATCAGGCCTGTCTGGACCACACGTTCGGCGGCAAGATCGCCAGTTGTCTGGTCAATCCCCGCGCGGGCCACGAGACGGAACTGACCTATGCGCCCACCGATACCCCGCGCGACATCGCCGTCGTGGGGGCCGGGCCCGCCGGTCTGTCGGCGGCGCTGGTGGCCGCCGGGCGCGGGCACCGGGTGACGCTGTTCGACCGCGCGGACCGCTTGGGCGGGCAATTGAACATGGCCGCGCGTATCCCCGGCAAAGAGGAGTTTGCCGGTCTGCTGGACTATTACCGCGCCGCGGTCGACGCCTCGGACATCACCATGCGCTTGGGGCAGGACGTCGGCCCCGAACAGTTGGAGGGGTTTGACAAGGTCGTGCTGGCGACCGGCGTTCTGCCCCGCGATCCGCAGATCCCCGGACAGGACCAGCCCCATGTGCTGAGCTATACGGATGTGCTGGCCGGCGACGCCCCCGTGGGCGACCGGGTGGTGCTGATCGGCGCCGGCGGCATCGGCTTCGACGTGGCCGAGTTTCTGGGGCAGGAAAGCCCCGGTCCCACCACCGACCTTGATGCGTGGCTGCACGAATGGGGCGTCGCCGACCCCGAGGTTCAGCGCGGCGGGCTTGCCCCCGCCGGACCCAGCCCGCAGCCCGCCCGCCGCCAGATCACGCTGTTGCAGCGCAAGGCCGAAAAGCCGGGGCGTCGGCTGGGCAAGACCACCGGCTGGATTCACCGCACCACCCTGCGCCATCTGGGGGTCGAGATGCGCGGCGGGGTGAACTATGACCGCATCACCCCCGAGGGCATCAAGGTTTCGACCGGAGAGGGCCACGAAAACCCGCGCCTGATCGCCGCCGACACCATCGTCCTGTGCGCGGGGCAGGTCAGCGACCGCGCCCTTGCCGACGCGCTGATCGCGCGGGGGATCGAGCCTGCGATCATCGGCGGCGCCGATCTGGCGGCGGAACTGGACGCCAAGCGCGCGATCGACCAAGGCGCCAGACTGGCCGCGTCGCTGTAGCCCTGTCATAAAAGGGCGCAGGGCTTCTGGCCGACGCCTGTTCGCGATTCGAAAACACCTGTTTCATTGTGCACGCGACAGGAACGGTCCGCGAAGTTACCCCTGTATTGTCCGACGCACTCCGCATTCCTGCCTGATTTCGCCCGCAGAAACATCCTTGTTAAATGCGAGTGAAAAGGGCGCGTCAATGGACCGACTGACCGAAATGGAAGCCTTTGCGACGGTGGTGGACCAAGGTGGTTTCACCGATGCCGCAAAGAAGATGGGGATCTCCAAATCGGCGGTGTCCAAACATGTCTCCTCGCTTGAGGCGCGGCTTGGGGCGCGGCTTTTGAACCGCACCACCCGACGCGTCAGCCCGACGGAAATCGGTCTGGCCTATTACGACCGGGCCCGGCGGGTGCTGAACGACGCGGGCGAGGCCGACGCGCTTGTCACCTCCATGCAGTCGGCGCCAAGCGGGCTGCTGCGGATTTCCGTCGCCACCGACTTCGGGGTCAATCATCTGTCCCCGATCCTTGGCGACTTCCTGCAGGAATTTCCCGAAATCACTGTAAATATGGTTCTGAACAACCGTTTCGTCGAGTTGATCTCGGAAGGGTTCGACATGGCGATCCGCATTGGCGAGCTGGAAGACAGCACCCTGCGGTCGCGCAAGCTGACCGAGACAACACGCCGGATGGTCGGCTCTCCGGCCTATTTCGAGCGTTACGGCCGGCCTCAGAAGATCGACGATCTGAACGAGCACAAGCTGCTGCATTATTCCAACCAGTCGAACGGCAACGTCTGGAAGATCACCGCGCCCTCGGGCGAAAAGCGTCAGGTGCGCTCGGCCGGTTGGCTGACGGTGAACGACGGCCAGTCGCTGCTGAACGCCGCGATCTCGGGGCTGGGCATCGCCTATCTTCCCAGCTTCCTGTACCGCGACGCGCTGGCCAGCGGCCTGATCGAGGAAGCCATTCCCGAACTGCCCCAGGAAAAGCTTGGCATCTACGCGGTCTACCCGCCCGGACGCTTCACGCAGCCCAAGGTGCGGTCGTTCATCGACTACCTTGTCTCGCATTTTGCACGGATGGACACGCCCATCTAAGCCGGGCTCGAACGCCTGAAAATTTGAAAACGCGTCAGCGGGTCGAGGTCAGGATGACTTCGACCCGACGGTTTTTGCGGCGTCCGTCTTCGGTCAGGTTGCTGGCGACGGGGGACAGAAATCCGACCCCGTCCGCGCTGACCTGCTGGCGCGACACGCCAAGGGCGATCAGCCGCTCGACAACCGAGCCCGCCCGGCGTTTCGACAAGGCGGCATTGGTCTGCTGGTTCCCCTGCGCATCCGTATGCCCGACCAGAACCGCCCGGCGGGTCGGGTCATCGCGCAGATAGGCGGCAAGCGCATTTAGGCTGGGATAGTCGCCGTCGGACAGGGCCGCGGCCCCGGTGGCGAAGGCCAGATCGCCAAGGATCGCGGTGCCGCCCGTTTCCAGCCGCGCCGCCAGACTGTTGGGGCCTTGCGGCTTTGGGGTGCTGGCCACAGCCTTTGTCTTGACCATCGCCGTGACGGACTTGGTGGATTTCGTCGCGCCCGCGGGCGTCAGCGCGTTCGCGCCCACTTCGATGATCTGCACATAGGCCGACCCGGCGCTGCGGCTGACCAGAAGGCTGACGTAATCCGGACGCGCGCCCGTGCTGCGCTGTGCGGCAAGGAAGCGGTAATCGCCCAGATCGACGTGCATGTCAGGCTCGGGCAGAACCTCGGTCGAGAACCTGAAATCGAAGCCGCCGCATTGGCGCGTCTTGCATTCGTAAAGCACCTCGAAGCCCGCCTCCTGCAACTGGCGGCGCAGGGGGGCCAGAACCTGCAGCGATTCAAGCCGGGTTCCGTCAAGACGCAGGGCGCGTCTGGAAATCGGCCCCTCGGCCCAGATCGAGGACACCTCTCCCTTGATCCAGGGACCGACGGGCATGGCGTAGCTGCCCAGTTTCTCGAAGTTTTCGGTGGTGGTTAGGGCGTTTGCCGGCAGGTCCAAGTCCGCGGCGCGGGCCGGTCCGACGGCCGCAAGCCCCATCGCGGCGATCAGAGTCACAAAGGGCACGACGGAGGGCACGACGGAGCGCGTGACGCCAAAGACATGACGCAACCGGCTCATCGCGCCTGACCGTGATATTCGGGGTTGGGCCGCATGTCGGTCGCCGAGGCCATCCGGTTCGTCATGTTGAAGAATCCGGCGACGGCGGCCATGTCCCAGATGGCGCGGTCATCGAACCCGGCCTTGCGCAGCGTCTCGCGGTCGGCTTCCTCGATGCGGTAGCTCTGTTCGGTCATCTTGACGGCGAAATCCAGCATCGCCCGCTGGCGCGTGTCCAGCTTGGCGGTGCGGTAGTTCATCGCCAGACGCTCGCCCAGTTCCGGGTCGCCCGACAGCGCGCGCACCGCGGCGCCATGCGAGACCAGACAGTAATAACACCGGTTCACCGACGACACGGCGACCGCGATCATCTCGCGTTCCAGCTTGGTCAGGGCGCTGTCGGCCAGCATCAGGTCATTGTACATGGCCGAGAAGGCATCGAATTTGTCGGAATCGAAGGCATAGGCCCGCAGGACGTTGGGGACCATTCCCAGCTTTTCGACGCATTTGTCGAAATATCCCGCCATACCCTCGGGCATCGGCGAGACGGGCGGCAAATCAAGTGCCGTCGGCATGTCCGGGTTGTTATTCAACCGCTGTTGTTCCTTGCCTTAAGCCCCCGCGCGATAGTGGTAGTGTCCCACAAGTTGCATTTCCAAAGAAGTATACAGCGCCTTGGCAGGCGTGTTTTCGCCGGTAACCACAACTGAAAGATGCGTGGCCCCATTCTCTTGTGCCCAAGCCGTGGCGGTCCCCATCATGTGGCGGGCCGCCCCGTTGCCGCGCTGGGCGGGCAGAACCTCTAGGGCGTGGATCATGGCGATTCGGTCGTGGATGCCGACGAAGCAGGCGCCGGCGGGTTTCATGCCGACACGCTCGAAGATCGCGGTCTTGGGGCCGGGGGCGCGGTCCATCACCGCAAGCCGGCCCGGTCCTATGCCGCCTTGCGCCCAGATCTCGCGCATGATGGCGAGGCTGGGCCAGATGCGCTGCGCCGTGGGCGAGGGGGGCGCCGCCGCGGCCACCCGGTCGATCGGTGCGGCGTACAGGTCCACCGGGTCGGCGATGTCGTAGCCCATGGCGGCCAGACGGTCGTCCAGCGCGGTCTGCCCGGACAGGATCTGGAACAGGGGCGGCTGGTTCAGCTTGCGCATGGCGACCTCGGCTCGGGCGATTCCGGCGTCATCGGGGCAATCTTCGCCAAGATAGCTGGCCGACGAGACCCGCTTGCCGCCGTCGCCGCCCTTGCGGATCAGCCAGTCGCCCAGCACCGTAGACGAGACCGGGGGCCATGTGCCCGCGACGGTCCGCATGACGTCGTTCGTGTTCATTGCTGTGCTTTCGTCCTTCATGCCGTGGGGTCCAGCCGCGCTTGCAGGGTGGCCAGCGCCGCCTCCAGCCGGGCGGGATCGGGGCCGCGCAGGACCAGATTGGTGCCCAGCACGCCCTGTTCCACGAAGGGGTACGAGCCGATGGACAGATCCGCGTATTCGGCGGCAACCGCACCCAGCGCTTGGGCCACATCGCCTTCGGGACGCTCGACACGCAGGGTGCGGCTTTCGATGGGCTGCCCCCCGGTCAGGCCCGGCAGGACCGAGGCGAGCATCGCCTGAAAGATCGCCGGCACCCCGGCCATGACATGCACGTTCGCAAGGCTGAACCCCGGCGCGGTCGAGATCGGATTGTCGATCAGAGCCGCGCCGTCGGGAATGCGGGCCATCCGCAGGCGGGCCTCGTTCAACGTGCGCCCCGTCTTGGCGTAATGGGCGGCCAGCAAGGCGCGGGCGTCGTCGCGCACGTCGATCGGGGTGTCGAAGGCGGCGGCGATGGCGTCGGCGGTGATATCGTCGTGGGTCGGGCCGATCCCGCCCGAGGTGAAGACCGTGTCCCAGCGACTGCTCAGGGCCTGCACAGCCTCGACAATCGCGTCGTGATCATCGGCCACCACGCGCATTTCGCGCAGGTCGATGCCGACGGCGGTCAATTGCTGCGCCAGATGGTGCATGTTGGCGTCGCGGGTGCGGCCCGACAGGATCTCGTCCCCGATGGCCAGCATGGCGGCGGTTGGGTTGGGCATGCGCGGTCTCCTTGACGATCCCCGTGGTGGGCCCCGGGGTGGGCCCCTTGGTAGTCCCCTTGATGGTTTGGGCGCAGCGGTGCTTGTCCTGCGACACAGGGCCGGTATAGGTCGGCGCCATGCGCTTTCAAACCCCTCTCGTCCCCGCGACATTGCTGCGGCGCTACAAACGCTTTCTGGCCGACATCCGGCTTCAGGACGGGCGCGAGGTGACGGCCCATTGTCCCAATCCCGGTGCGATGCTGGGGCTGAACGCGTCCGGCAGTCGCATTCTGGTCGAGCCCAACGACGATCCTCGCCGCAAGCTGGGCTGGGCGTGGCGGCTGACCGATCTGGGGAAGGGTCACTGGGCCGGGATCGACACCGGGGTCCCCAACCGGATCGTCGCCGAGGCGTTGGCCAAGGGCGCCATCCCCGCGCTTGCCGCCTATGGCAGCATCCGCCCCGAGGTGCGCTATGGCACCAAAAGCCGCGTCGATTTCCTGCTGACCCAGCCCGGCCTGCCGGACCTGTACCTCGAGGTTAAGAACGTCCACCTGTGCCGCCGCCCCGGTCTGGCCGAGTTTCCCGATTGCGTCACCGCCCGGGGCGCCCGGCATCTGGCCGAATTGGCGGCGATGGCGGCGCAGGGACACCGGGCGATGCTGCTTTATGTGGTCCAGCGCACCGATTGCACCGCCGTCGAGGTGGCCGCAGACCTTGATCCCGTCTACGCGCAGGCCTACCATTCGGCCATTGAAGGCGGGGTCGAGGTCTTGTGTCTGGACACGATGATCACCCCGGAAATAATTACACTCGGACAGCCGGTCGAGCCGCCAGACCGGACGCCATCCGGGACGCCATCCGAGACGACGACCGGAAGCCCGACCGGGACGCCATTGCTGCGCGGCAGCATCTCTGCTGGCGATCCGGGATGATTTGTTTTAGTTTCGATCGACCTCGAGACCGCAAGAAGTGTTGGAGCTGACTTTGGACGACCGCCACCCAGGACATGTGACCCGCGACGGAATCCGCGTCTATGACCCCGCCGACTTCGAAGGCATGCGCAAGGCCGGCGCCCTCGCCGCCCGCATCCTCGACGAGGTGGGTGCGCTGGTCGAGCCCGGCCAGACCACCGGCGCACTGGACGCCTTCATCACCAAGGCGGTCGAGGATGCGGGCGCGACCTCGGCCACCATTGGCTACAAGGGATATCGCCACGCCTCGTGCATCAGCGTCAATCATGTGGTCTGCCACGGCATTCCCGGCGACAAGAAGCTGAAGGATGGCGACATCCTGAACATCGACGTCACCGTCATCGTGGACGGCTGGTTCGGCGACACCAGCCGGATGTATGTGGCGGGATCGGCCAGCCGCAAAGCCGAGCGTTTGATCAAGGTCACCCATGACGCCCTGGTCAAGGGGATCGAGCAGGTCCGTCCCGGCAATACCTTCGGCGACATCGGCGCCGCCATTCAGCAGCACGCCGAAGGCCACCGCATGTCCATTGTCCGCGATTTTTGCGGCCACGGTCTGGGCCGGGTCTTCCACGCGCCGCCCAACGTGCTGCACTATGGTCGCTGGGGCACAGGCCCCGAACTGCAAGAGGGCATGTTCTTCACCATCGAACCCATGGTGAACCTTGGCCGTCCCGAGACCAAGGTGCTGGCCGACGACTGGACAGCCGTCACCCGCGACAAGTCCCTCTCGGCGCAGTTCGAGCATTCCATCGGCGTCACCGCCACGGGCTGCGAGATCTTCACCCTGTCGCCCGACGACCGGTTCTTCCCCAAACTCTCGGACTAAGCAGGGGGGCTCAGGGCCTTCCCATTGGCTGGCGGTTACAGGCTGTCAATTACAGGCTGGCAGAGACCCTGAAATCCTCGGGGATGCGGTCGCGCCCCTCTAGGATCAGGTCGGCCATGACCTCTCCGATCAGGGGCGCCATGCCGAAGCCGATCTTGAAGCCGCCATTGGCGACATGCACACCGGGCTGCAATGGATGTGCCCCCAGCATCGGTGCGCGGCTGCGGGCGCGGGGGCGGACCCCGGCCCAGCGTTCCAGCACAGAAGCATCGCTCAGCTCGGGCAGGGCGGCGACGGCGCGTTGGTGCAGCGTGTCCAGTTGCGCGTCGGTGCTGGCGGGATCGTCGAAATACCGCTCGGTGGTCGAGCCGATGGCCAGCGTGCCGTCCAGATGCGGGATCAGGTGCATGCCGTCGACGAACAGTTGCGGCAGGCCCGGATTGGACAGACAGGAATTGGAAAGGCCGGGGCGCAGCGCGTCGGGCAGGGCGAGGGTCAGCGCCTGTCCCTTGACGCCCGCGCCGACGGTGCGGCGACCCTGCAGTGCCAGCGCGGCGTTCATCGCCTCCAACCCCTCGTGCCCGGTGGCCCAGACCTCGGGCGACTGAATGGGCAGATCGGCGGCGCTGTCGCCCAGCAGGATCTGCCCGCCTCGGGCGCGGATGGCTTCGGCCAGTGCGCGGGTGGCCTGTCGCGGATGCAGCAGGGCGGACAATGTGTCGTGGATCAGCAGACCCGTGGGGCTGGGGGGCGCCCAGCCGCCCGCCCGCGCCGCGTCGATCACCTGCCAGCGGGCCGCATCGCCCCAATTGGCGCGGGCGTCAGCCTCGCGACTGCGGGCCGGTTCCGCCGCGCGTTCATCGCCCAAGGGCTGCAACCGGCCCGTGGCGGCATAGCCGGTGGGCAGGCCCGAGACCGCCGCCACTTCGGCCCAGAACGCGGGCGCCATGGTCAGGCTTTCCAGTTGAAACGCCTTCTTGGCGTTCCACTTGTCGGGCGTGTGGGGGGCCAATGCCCCGACCACGCCGCCGCTGGACCCGGCGGCCACCCCGCGCGGATCGATCACCCGCACGCGCGCCCCCCGCTTCAGGCAGGCCCACGCCACCGACAGGCCGATCACGCCCGCGCCTCTGACTGTCAGATCGACCGTTGCCAATCCCCGCACTCCTGCCCATTGTTGCCACGAATTGCGTAGGACAATTGATGCCAGACCACCAGAGCGCCGCGCTGGATTGGCGGGACGGGCAGGTGCCGGTCTCGACCCGTTTCGACGATCCGTATTTTTCGCTGGAGGGCGGGCTGGAGGAAACCCGGCACGTCTTTCTGGCCGGAAATGACCTGCCCGCGCGGCTGACACCCGGCTTTCACATCGCGGAACTGGGCTTCGGCACCGGGCTGAACGCGCTGGCCACATTGGCCTTGTGGCGGCAGGCTGGGGGCGCAAGGCCCGATCAAGCCCCCCTGCGCTTCACCAGTTTCGAGGCCTTCCCCATGACAGCCCCCGACATGGCCCGCGCCCTGTCGGCCTTTCCCACGCTGAAGGCCGACGCCGACCGTTTGGCCCGCGCCTGGGCCAATGCCCCTGACGCCCCCATCGACCTTGGCGGGTTGGAGTTGCGGGTGATCCGGGGCGATGCCCGCCAGACGCTGCCCGCGTGGACCAGCATGGCCGACGCGTGGTTTCTGGACGGGTTCTCGCCCGCCCGGAACCCCGAGCTGTGGCAGCCGGATCTGATGGCCGAGGTCGCCCGCCACACCGTCCCCGGCGGCACATTCGCCACCTACACCGCCGCCGGCTTCGTCCGGCAGGGCCTTGCCGAGGCCGGGTTCACCGTAGACCGAGTCGCAGGCTACGGGCGCAAGCGCCACATGACGCGCGGCACGCTTGGCGACCCTTCGGGGCCAAGGGCGTCCCCCGATGAGTGAGACCAACGGCAGGCTGGGCATCTACCTGATGATCGCCACAACGGCGGTCTTTGCCGTGCAGGATGGCATCTCGCGCCACTTGGCCAGCGAATACAACGTGCTGATGATCGTGATGATCCGCTACTGGTTCTTCGCGCTGTTCGTCGTGGCCTTCGCCGCGCGTCGTCCCGGCGGCCTGCGCCGGACCGCGCGCACGTCGCAGCCCCTGCTGCAGATCCTGCGCGGTCTGCTTCTGATCATCGAGATCTGCGTGATGATCTGGGCCTTCGTCCTGCTGGGGCTGGTGGAAAGCCACGCGATCTTCACCAGCTATCCGCTGCTGGTCGCGGCCCTGTCGGGGCCGTTGCTGGGCGAAAAGGTCGGCTGGCGACGGTGGAGCGCCATCGCCGCGGGCTTCGTCGGCGTGCTGATCATCCTTCAGCCCGGCCGCGCCGTCTTCGCCCCCGAGGCTGTCGTGCCGCTGATGGCGGCGCTGATGTTCGCGGTTTACGGGCTGCTGACCCGCTATGCCGCCCGTCGCGACAGCGCGGCCACCAGTTTCTTCTGGACCGGCATCGTCGGCGCGGTCGGCATGACGCTGGTCGGCGTCTGGTTCTGGGAGCCGATGACACCCACCGACTGGTTCTGGATGGGCTGCCTGTGCATCACCGGTGCGCTGGGGCATTTCCTGCTGATCAAATGCTACGAGGTCGCCGAGGCCAGCACCGTGCAGCCCTTTGCCTTTCTGCAACTGGTCTTCGCTTCGGCCATCGGCCTGACGGTGTTCTCCGAGACCCTCGCCCCCAACGTGGCGCTGGGGGCGGTGATCGTCGTGGCGGCGGGCATGTTCACCCTGTGGCGCGAACGGCGGGTGAAGATGCGGGCCGCCCGGGCGGCGCGGGCGGCGCAGGCGACCGTGCCGCCTGCGACCTGATCCCGCGTCAGGGCTTTAGCTTCGGAGCTTCAGCTTCCGGCCTTCAACTCTTTCATCAGGTCCAGCGGACCCACCTTGCCCTCAAGCCGCATGCGGTAGATCGGCACCGATTCCATGACCCGCATGATATAGTTGCGAGTTTCGCGGAAGGGCACATGTTCGATCCAGTCGACGGGGTCGACCTTGGCACTTCGCGGATCGCCATAGCGCCGCATCCACGCCCGCGGACGGCCCGGACCGGCGTTGTAACCCGCCGAGACAAGGGCCTTGTTCTCGTTGAACTGACCCATCAGCCGCGACAGATAGGTGCTGCCCAATGTGGCGTTGTATTCGCCGTCCGACAGCAGCCGCGAGCCCGAATAGACCAGCCCCACCTCGGACGCCATCGCCCGCGCGGTGGCGGGCATCAACTGCATCAGACCGCGCGCGCCGGCGGGGCTGATGACCGACTTGTCGAACTCGCTTTCGCGCCGGGCGATGGACAGGGCAAGGGCCTTGTCCACCGGCAGATCGCGCGACGACAGCGACGTCACCGGGTAATACGCCCGTTGCAGGACGATCCCGCGCGAGGCTGCGTATTTCGCCACCTTCAACGCCAGATGCGGCTCGTCCCGGTCCAGCAGCATGTCGGCCAACTGGCCGATCTGATCGCCGGTCAGGCTTTCCGACAGATGCACGAACCAACGTTCGGCCAGATCCAGACTGCCGGCCTCGAGCAGCAGCAGACCCGCCTTGAAAACGGTCGAATTGCGGAACTCGGCCGTCTCCCAACCGGGGTAGCGCTTCTCGCCCAGCAGGTCCGGGTCGGTGGACAGGCCCACCCGTTCGGCGGCAAGCTGGCCGTAGAAGCTGGTCTGATGCTGAGCGCCCTCGCGGTAGGCCTTGTCGGCCCCGGCGCTGTCGCCCATCGCCTCTAGCGCGCGACCGCGCCAATAGCCCGCGCGACCCATGCTGATGGGGCTTTCCACGTCGTCGCGGTGGTTGGTGAAATGTGTCAGCGCCTGCTTGGGGTTCTTCAGATAGGTCAGGCTGATATAGCCCGACAGCCATTCCAGATCGGCATAATGCGACCCCTCGGTCAGCCCGTGCTGACTGGCCAGCGCATAGGCGGTCTTGCCGTCGCCGTCGCGCATCAACTGTCGCGCCATGCTGCGGCGCCGGTTCGACCATTCGCCCGGCTCGCCAAGCTTGCCCGAGGCGCTTGTGTTCAGGATCATCTCCAACGCCGTGTCGTCCAGACCCTTGCGGACCCGCCAGATGAACCGCTCGTACGACAGACCGGGCGCGTCGCGCAAATCGGCGGGAACGGCGGCGACCAGATCGTCGACCCCGCCGACCCGCCGTTGCAGGCCGATCCGGGCGCGGGCCAGCGCCTGCTGCCCCTTCGACACCAGCGGCAGCATGCCGTCCACCTCGGAAAAGCGCTGGCGCCACAGCAGCATGTCCAACCGTTCCTCGTGGTGCGGTTTCAGCAGGGCGCCGTAGCGGTCCAGATAGGCCTGCGAGACGTCCGAAGTGGTGGGATAGGCCCGCCACGCGCGGATGATCTCGGCCCGGGCCTTTTCATCGCGGCCTACGGACTCCAGCGCGCTGGCATGGCGCAACGCCCCGATGGCGGTGCCGGGTTCTTCGTCCTCGAAATAGGCCAGAACCTGATTGGCGTCCGCGTCGCGCGGAATGCGATACTCGCCCCGCTGGCGCAGCAAGGGCAGGCCGGGCCAGTCGCCGTAATCCTTCAGAAAGGCGCGGTAGTCTTGAAAATCGCCCTTACGGGCCCGCAGGCGGAACCAGTCGATCACCGCTTGCGCATTGGGATCGGACAGCCGTCCGATATCATCCCAGTCGTTCTTGCGGACCTTCTCAAGCCCCTCTGCCAGTTCCTGCGCCGCGCCCGAGGCCTGATTCTCGGCCGAATAGGCTGCCGGAGCGGCCAGAAAACACGTTGCGATCACACAGATTGTCCGAAACATCCCGTCCCCACTCATGAATTACCTCTCGACTGTATCTTTCATCCCACATGGGGCAACAGACGTTCTTGGCAACCGGGCCCGCCCCGGCTAGGTTCCGCCCACTTTCATCCCGGCCAATGCGCCACACGACAGGAGTCCCCGATGTTCACAGGTTCGATGCCCGCACTGGTCACGCCCTTCAAAGATGGCGCCGTGGATTTCGACACGCTGAAATCGCTGGTCGAGTGGCACGTCGAGGAAGGCACCAACGGGCTGGTTCCCGTCGGCACCACCGGCGAAAGCCCCACCCTCAGCCATGCCGAGCATGAGGCCGTGATCGACGCCGTCATCAGCGCCTCTGCCGGGCGCCTGCCGGTGATCGCGGGCGCAGGTTCCAACAACACCACCGAGGCGGTGCGCTTGGTCAATCACGCCAAGACCGCCGGCGCCGACGCCGCGCTGGTCGTGACCCCCTATTACAACAAGCCTACGCAGGAAGGGCTTTATGCCCATTTCGCCCGTCTGGACGAGGTCGGGCTGCCGATCATCATCTACAACATCCCCGGCCGCTCGGTCGTGGACATGAGCCCGGTGACCATGGGCCGTCTGGCCGAGCTTGAGAATATTATCGGCGTCAAGGATGCCACCGGCGACATCGCCCGCGTCAGCCAGCAGCGCGCGGCCTGCGGTGCCGAGTTCATCCAGCTTTCCGGCGAGGATGCGACCGCATTGGGCTTCAACGCCCATGGCGGCGTGGGCTGCATCTCGGTCACTGCCAACGTGGCGCCGCGCCTGTGCGCCGAGTTTCAGAAGGCCACTCTGGCAGGCGACTACGTCAAGGCGCTGGAGTATCAGGACCGCCTGATGCCGCTGCACGAGGCTATCTTCCTTGAGCCCGGAGTTTCGGGCGCGAAATATGGCCTGTCGCTGTTGGGCCGCTGCCCCGACGACGTGCGCCTGCCGCTGCTGCCGCTGGGCGAGGGCACCCGCCTGACGATCAAGGCCGCCATGCAGCACGCCGGCCTGATCGGCTGATCGGCGCCCCGCTTTAGGGTCGCATAAATATCCCCGCCGGAGGCATTGTTCCCCCGGCGGACCCCTCTCGCCGGTTCGTTTCGGGCCGGGGGAACTGGACTTCGCCCCTGTCAGCCCCTAATTGCGATCTATGGCCAAACCCAAGTCCGATCCCAACTACAAGGTCGTCGCCGAAAACCGGCGCGCGCGCTATGATTACGCCATCGAGGAGGATCTCGAGTGCGGGATCATGCTTGAAGGCTCCGAGGTGAAGGCCCTGCGCCAGAAGTCGGCCAACATCGCCGAAAGCTACGCCGCCGTCGAGGATGGCGAGCTGTGGCTGGTGAACTCTTACATCGCGCCCTACGAACAGGCCCGCACCTTCGGTCACGACGAACGGCGTCGGCGCAAGCTGCTGGTGTCGCGCAAGGAGCTGTCGCGCCTGTGGAACGCCACCAAGCGCGAGGGGATGACCCTTGTGCCCTTGGTGCTGTATTTCAACCATCGCGGCATGGCCAAGATCAAGATCGCCATCGCCAAGGGCAAGAAGAACCAAGACAAGCGCGCCACCGAGGCAAAGCGCGACTGGCAGCGCCAGAAATCCCGCCTGCTGCGTCAGGGCGGCTGAGGTCACCCCGACCGGCGACGACAGGCGACGGCGGGCGACGACTGGCGGGCATACGTCCGGCGCGACCCTCATCGCCCCGCCTTGGCCCTTGTCAGTCGCGGTGCCGCCCGATAGGTCAGATGCGTCCCTTGAACGAGGTGCGATACATGAGCGACGACCCCAAGACATTGGTCAGCACGGACTGGCTGGAATCCCATCTGCGCGATCCCGATCTGCGGATACTGGATGCCTCGTGGTATATTCCCGCCGACGGGCGCGACGCCCGCGCCGAATATGAAGCCTCGCACATCCCCGGCGCGCGGTTCTTCGATCTCGAGGAAAACAGCGACCAGCGCTCGGACCTGCCGCACACGGTGCCTCCGGTGGAAAAGTTCATGTCGCGCCTGCGGGCGATGGGCGTGGGCGACGGCCATCAGGTGGTGATCTACGACGGCGCGGGGCTGTTTTCAGCCGCGCGGGTCTGGTGGCTGTTCCGGCTGATGGGCAAGACCGACGTGGCCGTTCTGGACGGCGGCTTTCCCAAGTGGCAGGCCGAAAGCCGCCCGGTCGAGGATCTGCCCCCCGTCATCCGCGACCGTCACATGACCGTGCAGCGCCAGTCGCATCTGGTGCGGGACGTGACACAAGTGGCCTCGGCGGCGAAGCTGGGCACCCATGCCATCATCGACGCCCGCTCGCCCGCGCGGTTCCGGGGCGACGCGCCCGAACCGCGCCCCGGTCTGCGGGCCGGACATATCCCCGGCTCCAGCAATCTGCATTACGCCACGCTGCTGGAAAAGGACGGCACTATGAAATCACCCGACGCCCTGCGTGCGGCCTTCGAGGCTGGCGGCGTCGATCTGGATCGACCGATCATCACCACCTGCGGCTCGGGCGTCACTGCCGCGATCCTGTCGCTGGCGCTGGAGCGGATCGGCCACCGGGACCACGCCCTTTACGACGGCTCATGGGCCGAGTGGGGCATGTATGACGACCTGAAGGTCGAAACTGGAGACGTCTGAATGTTCGAAAACCTCAAAGAACTGCCCGCCGACAAGATTCTGGCGCTGGTGCAGGCCTTCCGCGAAGACCCCCGCGAAGACAAGATCGACATGGGCGTCGGCGTCTATCGCAACGCCGAGGGCAAGACCCCCGTCATGCGGGCCGTGAAGGTCGCCGAGCAGCGTATCGTCGACGATCAGGACACCAAGGCCTACACCGGGCTGGCCGGCGATCCGGCCTTTTCCGACGCCATGATCCAGACCGTTCTGGGCACCGCCGTCCCCCGCGCCAGCGTCGCCGCCGTGGCGACCCCCGGCGGCACCGGCGCGATCCGTCAGGGGCTGGAGCTGATCCGCATGGCCGCGCCCGACGCCGCTGTCTGGATCTCGGACCCGACATGGCCGAACCACCCGTCGATCATCAAGCATCTGGGCATGACGCTGAATGAATACCGCTATTTCGACAACGCCACCCGCGACGTCGATTTCGATGGGTTGATGGAGGATCTGGGCAAAGTGGCCGCCGGCGACGTGGTGCTGCTGCACGGCTGCTGCCACAATCCCACCGGCGCCAACCTGACCCTTGCCCAATGGGCCGAGGTGATCGCCCTGCTGCAGGACCGTCAGGCGATCCCCTTCATCGACATCGCCTATCAGGGCTTTGGCGACGGTCTGGAAGAAGACGCCGCCGCGACCCGGATGGTTGCCTCGGAAATGGATCAGTGCCTGATCGCCGCCAGTTGCTCGAAGAACTTCGGCATCTACCGCGAGCGGACCGGCATCCTGATGGCCATCGCCCCCGAGGGCGAGACCGTGCGCCTGACCCAAGGCTCGATGAACTACCTGAACCGGCAGAACTTCTCGTTCCCGCCGGACCACGGGGCGCGGGTCGTCTCGACCATCCTTGGCGACGAGGCTCTGCGCGCCGACTGGCAGGAAGAGCTGGAAAGCGTGCGCCTTGGCATGCTGGAGCTGCGCACCCAGTTGGCGAATGAGTTGCGCCAGCGCTCGAACTCGGACCGGTTCGATTTCATCGCCCGCCACCGTGGCATGTTCTCGCGGCTGGGCGCCACGCCCGAGCAGGTCGCCGCCCTGCGCGACAAGCACGCGATCTATCTGGTGGGCGACAGCCGTCTGAATATCGCGGGCCTGAATGCGCAGACCGTGCCGGTGCTGGCGCAGGCCATCCTTGACGTGGGGATCTGACGCGCCCTCCTTCGCGTAAAAAATGCGTGGAACTCCGTTATATGCCCGGCGTTGAATATGAATGCCGAGGAAATAAGGAGATTTGGGATGTTCACGCGCGAAAGTGCCTCTAACGGCGCGGGGTCTGCCCGCGTCGTCGGCTTTTACGACAAGCCGACCGGCAGCTGTCAGTATCTTGTGATCTGCGAACAGACACGGAAGGCTGCGTTGATCGACGTGGTTCAGGACTTCGACCCGGCCAATGCGCGGTCGTCCTATGACAGCGCCCGCGAGATTCTGGACCATGTCCGCGACAATGACCTGACGGTCGAGTGGATTCTGGACACCCACCCCCATGCCGACCACCTGATGGCCTCGGCGTGGCTGAAGGAAAAGCTGGGCGCGCCGGCGGCTATCGGCTCGAAGGTCAAAGAGATCGCCGAGCTGTGGCGCGGCATTTACAACCTGCCCGATGCCTTCGATCCCGAAGCCTGCTTCGACCGGCTCTTCGACAAGGGCGACACCTTCAAAATTGGCGAGCTGGACGTGCGCGTCCTGCTGTCGCCGGGCCATACGCTGGGCTCGATCACCTATGTCGTGGGGTCCGATGCGGCCTTCGTGCACGACACGCTGATGCATGTGGACGTGGGCACGGCGCGGGCCGACTTCCCGGGCGGCTCGGCCAGCGAGCTTTACCATTCGATTCAAGAGATTCTGGATCTTTCCGACGAGACGCGCCTGTTCGTCGGCCACGACTACTGCGGCGGGGATCGCGAAGATCCGGCGTGGGAGGCGACGGTGGCCGAGCACAAGCGCGACAATCCGCATGTGGGCGGCGGCACCTCCGAGGCCGAGTTCGTCAAGCTGCGCGACGAACGCGACGAAACGCTGGGCCTGCCCGACCGGATGCTGCACGCCCTGCAGGTCAACCTGCGCGGCGGACGCCTGCCGCCTGCCGAGGACGACGGCAACAGCTATTTCAAGATTCCGGCCAACCGATTCTGATCGAAAGGGGATCACGATGGAAACCGAAAACACCGACAACGGCACACTGGAAACCTGGACCGTGGACGAGGTCGAACAGGCGATGAAGGACAACAAGATCGTCCTGATCGACGTTCGCACCCCGGCTGAATACATGATGGAGCATATTGAGGGCTCGATGCTGATGCCCATGTCCTTCTTCAAGCCCGAGGCCCTGCCCACGCAGGACGGCAAGCGGATCGTTTTTCACTGCGGCAGCGGCGTGCGTTCGGGCAAGGTGGCCAAGGGCTATCTTGAGGCCGGCAACGACAAGGTCGCCCATATGGAAGGCGGCTTCGGCGCATGGAAGAAGGCCGAGAAATGCTATGTCGGCACCGACATGGCCACCGGTGCGCCGAAGCGCTTCAACAACAAATAGGCGTCGCGGCCCGGACCCGAATCCGCATCGCCACGACCAACGCAAAAAGCCCCGCCGATCCGGCGGGGCTTTCTGTTTGCGCAAAGGCTGCGTGGTTAGCCCTTCGAGAACTCGGGGTAGGCCTCCATCCCAAGCTCGACCATGTCCAGACCGTTGATCTCGGCCTCTTCGCTGACACGGATGCCGGTCACGGCCTTCAGGATCAGCCAGATCACCGCCGAGGTGATGGTCACGAACAGACCGACCGAAACGATGCCCGTGATCTGGGTCACGAAGCTGGCGTCGGAATTGCTGACCGGCACGATCAGCGTGCCCCAGATGCCGGCGACAAGGTGCACCGGGATCGCGCCGACCACGTCGTCGATGCGCAGCTTGTCCAGCATCGGCACGGCAAAGACCACCAACGCGCCGCCGGTCATGCCGATCAGCGTGGCCATGCCAAGCGTGGGGGCAAGGGGCTCGGCCGTGATGGAGACCAGACCGGCAAGTGCGCCGTTCAGGATCATCGTCAGGTCGGGTTTCTTGTAAAGAAGCTGCGTCAGGATTGTCGCCGCGACAGCACCGCCGGCAGCCGCCGCATTGGTGTTGGCGAAGATCCGGCTGACGTCGGCCACATCACCGATGGAGCCCATCGCCAGTTGCGAGCCGCCGTTGAAGCCGAACCAGCCCAGCCACAGGATGAACGTCCCCAGTGTCGCCAGCGCCAGATTCGAACCGGGCATCGGCACGGTGCGACCGTCCTTATACTTGCCGATACGCGGCCCAAGGATGATGGCGCCCGTCAGCGCGGCCCAGCCGCCCACCGAGTGCACCACGGTCGAGCCTGCGAAGTCCTGAAAGCCTGCCGCATCCAGCCAGCCGCCGCCCCATTTCCAGCTGGCCTGCAGCGGATAGATGATCGACGTCAGGATGATGGTGAACAGCAGGAAGGGCCACAGCTTGATCCGCTCGGCCAACGCACCCGACACGATCGAGGCGGTCGCGGCGGCGAACATCAGCTGGAAGAAGAAGTCTGAGCCGGTCGAGGCATAGGAATAATCGTCCACCTTGTCGGCGGTGACGCCCACGGCTTCCAGCACGCCCCACGACGGGAACAGCGCCGACAGCCAGCCCTCGACCGCCCAATCGCCCAGCGGATACATCAGGTTGTAGCCGATCAGCCAATAGAAGATCGACGCAAGCGAGAACAGCACGACGTTTTTGGTCAGCTGCATGGTGACGTTCTTGCCGCGCACCAGACCGGCTTCCAGCATGGCAAAGCCTGCGGCCATCCAGAACACCAGGAACCCGCCCACAAGGAACAGGACCGAGTTCAGGATGAACACGACATCGGTCGGAACGGCTGTGGCGGTGGCGGCGGCCTCGGCCGTGGCCTCTTGCGCGAAGGCTATCGCGGGGGCCAGGGCGGGCAGCAACGCCACGGCCCCGGCGATAAGAATTGAGGTTTTGAGGGTCATCATGGTCTTCCTTGTCTCGTTCCGCGGATCAAAGCGCGTCGATATCGGTTTCGCCCGTGCGCACACGGACCGCCTGAAGCACGTCCAGGACGAAGATCTTCCCGTCGCCGATCTTGTCGGTGCAGGCGGTTTTCTGGATGGTCTCGACGACCTGTTCGGCCATGCCGGAACTGACCACGAGCTCCAGCTTGATCTTGGGCACGAAGTTCACGGCGTATTCCGCGCCGCGATAGATCTCGGTATGCCCCGACTGCGAGCCGAAGCCCTTGATCTCTGTGACCATCATGCCGCGCACCCCGATGAGGGTCAGCGCCTCGCGGACCTCCTCGAGCTTGAACGGCTTGATTGTTGCGATGATGAATTTCACGTCTTACCCCTTCGGCAGGTGGCCCAGAACCGGACCGTCATTCCCGCACCGTCGCGGACACGGCGGGCTGGACAAGGTTTGGGGCGGGACTCTGGGCCGAACGACCGAAGAAAATGCCCAAAAATTATACAATTTGTGCCGTTTGATTAATTATTGTGCAGTTAGACAAGGGATTGCCGCGGTCGGAAGGCGCTCCACATTTCTGTTCAAGGGCGGTATCGTCCCGCAACAACAGAGCAGCTGGGTCAGATATGAGTTCCAAGGGTAAAGGCCGGTCGCGTCTTGTGGCGGATCGGCGTTATGGCGCGAAGAAAACCGCAACCGGCGGCACCGGAGGCGGTGGCAAGGGCGGTTCCGGTCGCACGGCAAGCAAGGGGCGCAAGGGTGCCGCCCAGCGTCGTCGCGCCCCCAGCCGCAAGAACAGGGGCATCCTGGGCTTCCTGCTGGCGATTCCCCTCTGGTTCCTGCGGCTCTTCTGGAGCTTGCTGTGGCGAGGAACCGCCGTCGTGGCCATTCTGGTCGGGCTGGCGGTTGGCTATAAAGCCGCCACCCTGCCGCCCGTGACCGACATGCTGGACGGGCGCGCGCGCGGCTCGGTTCGGATGCTGGACCGCTATGGCGAGGTTTTCGCATGGCGGGGCGAGCAATTCGGCGGCGCGATCACCACCGACACCGTCGCCCCCGTGCTGACCGACGCCGTCGTCGCCACCGAGGACCGGCGCTTTTACAGCCACTTCGGGCTGAGTCCGCGAGGCATCGCCTCGGCCATCAGCATCAACCTGCGCGAAGGCCGTGGCCCGCTTTCGGGGCACGGCGGCTCGACCATCACCCAGCAGACCGCGAAACTGCTGTGTCTGGGGCGTCCCTATGATCCCACGACCGACGGCACCGAAGCCGAGTACGAGGCCGAGTGCCGCCGCTCGACCCTTGTGCGCAAGGTGAACGAGGCCATCTTCGCAATGGCGATGGAGGTGAAATACTCCAAGGCCGAGATCCTGACGATCTATCTCAACCGCGCTTTCCTTGGTGCGGGCGCACGCGGGTTCGAGGCCGCCAGCCAGCGCTATTTCGGCAAATCCGCATCGCAGGTGAACGCAGCCGAGGCCGCCATGCTGGCCGGCCTTCTGGTGGCCCCCACCCGCTATGCCCCGACCAACGATCTGCGCCGGTCGCAGGACCGGGCGGGCGTCGTTCTGGGGCTGATGGCCGAACAGGGCCGTATCACCAGCGCCCAAGAACGCGAGGCCCGCGCCAATCCCGCCACCCTGTCCGATGCCGCGCAGGCGCGTGCGGGGGG
>SWCD01024331.1_pt1 | contig 49016 bp, 45 predicted proteins | sample 4693011 | NCBI WGS metagenome assembly SWCD01 (sample SAMN10267278, study PRJNA491770) | bioreactor metagenome | isolation source: DHS bioreactor inoculated with marine | place: Japan: Omine Ridge, Nankai Trough
CATCGGCCACCTGATCAGGTTTTACCGAAACGTTAGGCGCAAACCGAACATTCCGCAGACTTTTGCAATCCGATTTTACGACTTTCCCCGTAAAGCGCGTCATATATCAACATTTCCCCGGCAAGCGTCTGCCCAGCGCCTGTGATATATTTGATCGCCTCTGCTGCCATGATCGACCCTATAACGCCGGGCAATGCCCCCATCACACCGGCCTCGGCACAGCTTGGGGCCAGTCCATCAGCGGGTTCTTTAGGGAAAATACAGGCATAACACGGCGTACCGTTAGCAGGCTCAAACAAGGATACTTGTCCTTCCCACTGACTGATCGCCCCTGAAATCAGTGGCGTTTTTGTATCCACACAAGCAGCATTAACCGATGCGCGGGTTTTGTAATTATCGGTGCCATCCAACACTAAATCATACTCAGCGAACAAATCTTGCGCATCCGCATCTGTTAAACGGCGATTATATGGACGGATCACGATATGTGGGTTTAAAGCCTCTAACTTTGCCTGCGCGGCAAACACTTTGGGCATATCCAGCTGATCTTCATCGAATAATACCTGCCGTTGCAGATTTGATAAACTGACAATGTCATCATCTATTACGCCCAATGTCCCCACACCGGCTGCCGCCAGATACTGCAAAACCGGCGATCCCAAGCCACCTGCCCCGATTACCAAAACCTTTGCTTTACGTAGTTTTTGTTGCCCGGACCCACCAACTTCGCGCAATATCAGATGGCGTGCGTAACGTTCTATTTCTGTATCGGACATCGGACCTTGGGTCATATTTTGTGGTTCCTGATCACTTGCAGTTTTGCGGTACTTTCGCAAAAATCGGATATAAAGCAAGACCCCTGCAATAAGCAGCAACAAAACAATAAGCTGCATCTGCTCTACACTGAAATTAACGCCAAAGAGTTCCATTTAACCCTGACCGGTTGATCCATAACCGCCTGTTCCGCGCTTGGTCTCATCCAGCTTGTCAACAACCGAGAACATCGCGCGTATCACAGGTGCAAACACAATTTGCGCGATACGATCACCATGCATGATGTCAAATGGCCCGGCACCGTGGTTAATGATCACAACGCTGATCTCACCGCGATAATCCCAGTCAACAGTTCCGGGACTATTAACAATTGAAACGCCTTTTTTCAGTGCCAGACCAGAGCGTGGGCGGATTTGCGCTTCATAACCATTCGGCAAAGCAAGCGCCAAACCTGTAGGGATCAACGCTCGTTGGCCTGCGTTCAATGTAATGCCTGTAACACGCAAATCTTCCTTGAAATTTGCCCGTAGGTCCATCCCAACTGCACCAATTGTCTCATATGATGGCAAGTCTATTTTAGGGTCTGAACCTTCCACACGCATGATACTTATTTTAATATTTGCCATTTATTTATCCTGTCCCAATGACATTGCTATTTTGTCGGCCAGTTTCTGGCCAACGGCAGATTTATTCATGCGTGGCCAGTTTTCAGCACCATCTTGCATGATCAGCGTTACATCGTTTTCCGTGCCACCCATGATCCCTGTTTCAGGTGACACATCGTTGGCCACAATCCAGTCGCACCCCTTACGCTTGCGTTTGGCGCTTGCATTGCCCAGCACATCATCGGTTTCAGCGGCAAAACCGACAACCAATTTTGGGCGGTCTTTGCCCATATTCGACACGGCATGCAGGATGTCGGGGTTTTCGGCAAATTCCAAAACCGGCAGTTTCGCGCCTTTGGTTTTCTTGATTTTCTTGTCCGTTGCACTTGTTACCTTCCAGTCTGCAACGGCTGCTGCAAACACGGCCGCATCGGCAGGCAACGCATTTTGCACGGCTTCCAGCATTTCATGAGCTGTTTCCACAGGCACAATCGTGCAGCCCAACGGCATATCCGCGCGTGCGGGACCTGTCACAAAGGTCACCTTTGCCCCAAGTGCGACAAGCGCTGTAGCAATAGCACTGCCCTGCGCCCCGGATGAACGGTTGGCGATATAGCGCACGGGATCAATCGGTTCATGGGTCGGGCCGGAAGTTACCAAGACATGCCGCCCCTTCAGGGGCCCGTTCAGCAATGCATCTTCAACGGCGGCCACAATAGCCAGCGGTTCCGCCATACGCCCGGGGCCATATTCACCGCATGCCATATCGCCCTTATCAGGGCCGACAAACAGGATGCCGTCTTTTTTTAGCGTTTTGGCATTGCGCTGTGTCGCGGCATGTTCCCACATCCGCACGTTCATTGCCGGTGCTATCAATACACGCTTGTCGGTGGCCATCAGTAAAGTCGTCGCCAGATCATTCGCCTGCCCATTGGCCATCTTGCCCATCAAATCGGCGGTAGCCGGGGCCACAACAACTAAATCAGCTGCGCGTGACAGTTGGATATGGCCCATTTCAGCCTCGTCACCAAGATCGAACAAATCACGGTACAGCTTTTCCCCTGCTAAAGCTGCCACTGACAATGGTGTGACAAATTCCGCGCCGCCCTTGGTTAAAACAGGCACAACGGACGCGCCGCTCTCACGCAGGCGGCGGATCAGATCAAGACTTTTATACGCAGCAATTCCGCCGCCTATGATCAGCAGTATTTTACGACCGGCCAACATCAGATATTCCGTTTCAGTTTCGCTTGGAATATATGTAAAGCTGCGCAGGCGCAGGCGCAAGTGATCTAAATTGGATATTGTATGACATTTAAGCTACCAAAACTCACACTTGTGATCGGTGGAGCAGCCTCTGGCAAGTCGGGCTTTGCCGAGAAATTAGTGATGTCGAGCAATAGTCCACGCGCCTATATCGCAACGGCACAGGCGTTTGACGCTGAAATGAATGCGAAAATAGCCAAACACAAAGCCCAGCGCGGGACTGATTGGGAAACCTATGAAGAACCCCTTGCGCCATGGTCCGTTTTGGAAACCATTGACGACTCAAATATTGTCCTGCTGGATTGTGCAACATTTTGGCTGTCCAATATTTTACTTGGCGACCATGATTTGGATGCCGCAAAAGCCGCATTTCTTCGCGGTTTACAAAAATTCAACGGATCAATCGTCATTGTCACCAATGAGGTCGGCCAAGGTGTTGTGCCTGATAACAAACTTGCCCGCGCGTTTCGCCAACACCAGGGCGAGCTGAACCAACAACTTGCCGCATTGGCTGATTTGGTTATTCTGGTCACCACAGGTTTGCCCCAGACCCTGAAAGGACAGTTTCCGAAATGACCCGTTTCTGGTGGGTGCGCCACGGCCCGACACATAAAAAAACCATGATTGGTTGGACCAATGCACCTGCGGATTTGTCCGATGCGGAACGGATCAAACGATTGGATGCGCATTTGCCCAAAGACGCGCTAATTCTGTCGTCAGATCTGATACGTTGTACGGCAACGGCACAGGCAATTGTCGGGCCACGCAATCATCTTGCCCCGCGCAAAGGTCTGCGTGAAATGCATTTCGGCGACTGGGAAGACCAAAGTTTCGATACAGCATCAGGCATGAACCCAGATTTGATCCGTACATTTTGGGATAAGCCCGGTGATACCAAAGCCCCGGGTGGTGAAAGCTGGAACCAGTTATGCGCACGTGTTGGTGCGGAAGTAAGTCAATTGTGCCATGAACATAAAGACCGCGATATTGTCATCGTCGCCCATTACGGCGTGATCCTGACCCAAATCCAAAATGCAGGCAACATGAGCGCAAAAGCCGCCACCAGTTTTCACATCGATAATCTATCGGTGACACGACTGGAGCATTTGGGTGAAGCGTGGCGGATCATGGGTGTTAATCACAAACCTTGATCACACACATCACGAAAGATGTTTTGCGTTTTTCACAAAGCCCCGCATACTGCCATACATGACATATGAACTTGCAATTGGTGATCGCACCTATTCCAGCTGGTCGTTACGCGGCTGGTTATTATTCGAAAAATTCAACCTGCCCGTGCGGGTTCATTCCGCGCGGATGTATAGTGACGCCTTTAAAGAAATGTTGGAAAGCTTTGCGCCTGCACGACTTGTGCCCGCAATGAAATTTGACGATATCGCGGTGCAAGACACCATAGCGATCGCCGAAACACTGGCCGAGCGCCATCCCAATGCGCATATGTGGCCTACTGATGTCGCAGCCCGCGCTATGGCGCGTAATCTTGTGGCCGAGATGCACGCATCGTTCACCGCTCTGCGTGGTGATTGCACGATGAACCTACGTCGCCATTACCCCAATTTCAAACCAAGCGATGCAGTCCTAAACGATACTGCAAGAATAGAAGCTTTATGGGCGTTAGCCCGCGAAAAATACGGCGCAAACGGCCCGTGGTTGTTTGGCGATTATACAATCGCAGATGTATTCTACGCCCCGGTCGCCACACGGTTTGCAACCTATGACCTGCCACGAAACGCAGTCTCGGATGCTTATATCAATGCCCATCTGTCCGACCCGTCCTTTCGTCGTTGGCGCGCGATGGGAATCGCCCAAAACTATATCCAACCGGGTTATGATCTGGACTTGCCATCTGCCCCATGGCCCGGCCCCACACCCTTACCCGCAAAAGCAGTGGATGCCGGCCCTTCAGAAAACACCCATTGCCCCTATTCCGGCGACCCCGTCACCGACTATCTGGAACTGGATGGCCGTGTATTTGGTTTTTGCAATCCGTTTTGCCGCGATAAAACCGTGGCAGATGCTGCGGCTTGGGATGGGTTTATGGAAATTTACCAAAAATAAACCAATCCACTACTACCGTTAACCAAGTTTAATGCGGAGTCGAACATGGTGGCACGGGCCTATACGGTGGCTTTTCTGGGGGTCGAGGCTCGTATAATCGAAGTGCAATGCTCACTTGCTCCGGGCCTGCCAGCATTCAACATTGTGGGCCTGCCGGATAAGGCCGTGTCAGAGGCTAAAGAACGCGTGCGTGCATCGCTTACATCCATGGCGTTGGCATTGCCATCGAAACGCATCACCGTGAACATGTCACCTGCCGATTTGCCCAAAGAAGGCTCGCATTTTGATCTGCCAATTGCCCTGTCATTACTTGCAGCAATGGAAGTGATCCCAAGTGATGAAGTGGCCCGCCAAGTTGCTTTGGGTGAATTGTCACTGGATGGAAAACTGATCCCCGTCATCGGTGCGCTACCGGCAGCCCTTGCCGCCGCAGAAGCATCCTGTGATTTGATCTGTCCCAAAGATTGCGGCGCAGAAGCGGCATGGGTCGGATCTGTAAACGTGATCGCCCCTGCCACATTGTTACAGGTGATGAACCACTTCAACGGCAAACAGGTACTGAAAAGCGCAGAACCCGGCGAAGTGATAAAAACCATCGAAGAGCGCGATTTGCTGGATGTTAAGGGACAGGAACGCGCCAAACGCGCAATGGAAATTGCCGCCGCAGGCCGACACCACCTGTTCATGGTCGGCTCTCCCGGGTCAGGCAAATCAATGATGGCAGCACGCATGCCGGGTATTCTACCCGTATTAGGGCCGGAAGAAGCGCTTGAAACATCAATGATCCATTCGCTGGCGGGGTTATTATCCGAAGGCGGAATCTCGAAAATCCGCCCCTTTCGGGATCCACATCACACAGCTTCCATGGCAGCCATTGTCGGTGGTGGACGCGGCGCTAAACCGGGAGAGATATCGTTGGCACATAACGGTGTGCTGTTTTTGGACGAATTGCCGGAATTTTCACGACAGGTATTGGAAACCTTACGCCAGCCTGTCGAGACCGGAACAGTGATGGTTTCACGCGCCAATGCCCATGTGAAATATCCGTGCAAATTCATGCTGGTCAGTGCCGCCAACCCTTGCCGTTGCGGTTATCTGGCTGATCCCGCACGGGCCTGCGCGCGCGTGCCGCTTTGCGGACAGGATTATATGGGGCGTATATCCGGCCCGTTAATGGATCGTTTTGATCTACGTGTCGAAGTCCCCCCCGTTACCATGCAGGACCTGACCGGATTGACGGCAACGGAAAGCAGCGCCGAAATAGCAGAGCGTGTTTTGTTGGCGCGTCAAATACAAAACGAACGGTATAGTGATATACATGATGTCGCTTTGAATACGGATGCAGAAGGAAAGGTGCTGGAAGCAGTGGCAACACCGGATCCTGAAGGATTGGCACTTTTGGCAAAAGCCGCCGAAAAATTCAATCTGACAGCGCGCGGTTACCACCGTGTTTTACGTGTGGCCCGCACCATTGCGGATTTGGATGCAGAAAACAATGTACGCAAACCCCATATCGCCGAGGCGCTTAGTTATCGTTTAGCCCCCGGCATTTGATCTTTGATGAAGCCAACCAGTTCTGTAATTGCCAGGTTTGCCTCCGGAACAAAGCCGCGCAGAATTTGAAACACATGAAAACCATTGCCAAAAACACTTAATCGCGCATCAACACCTTGATCCGTCAGCACTTTCAACATGGCGCGACTGTCATCAATAAGCATCTCATTTTCCGAAGCCTGCATCAAAACCGGAGGAGCTCCTGTAAAGTCGGCAAATATGGGCGACAGATAAGGTGATTTAAAATCCTGCCCCTGTGCATAAGCAAAGCTCATTTCACTAAAACGATTAGCTGCCAAAACGCAATCCTTGGTAGCATTCTCAGTAATACTTTTCGCCGAATTGGCTAAATCGGTAAGGGCTGCAAAGGTGAATGCACAAGCCGGCATCGGCAGTTTATGTGCGGCTATATAGGCCAGCAATGCAAAGGTTAGATTTCCCCCAGCGCTATCACCGCCAATGATAATATTTTGCGCCTGATAACCCATTTCCAACAAACCCCGGTAGCTTGTCACGACATCATCAAAACCTTTCGGGAAAACATGTTCGGGTGCCAACCTGTAATTTGGCAGAACCGCCTTTATTCCCAGTTGCCCTGCAATGTCTGCGGCAAGATGTTTATGGGTGTCCGCACTGCCGAATATAAAACCGCCACCGTGGATATACAAAAGCACATGTGATTGCGAAGGCTCTGCAAGGCCGGCCCAAACCACCGGAACCGCTTGGCCATTGTGTAAAAGCGAAGATTTTTCGTAAATTGCCCCTTTGGGATTAATGCCATTCAGCTTGGTCAAAAAATCAAGATAGCGGCGCATCCATTTCAAATTTCCTATATATGCAAGGGCCGGTTTGAAAAACAGTTTTGAGGATATGGAAGCAAAGCGCAGAGGTAACGACATTAGCCTGCGCGTCGCGCTTCTATAGCTTCCCAGATTTTTTCCGCCACATTAATCCCGTCAAAGCGTTCCAGCTCTTGAATGCCCGTTGGTGAAGTCACATTGATCTCGGTCAGGTTGCCACCGATCACGTCGATGCCGACAAAAATCTGACCCTTTTCACGTAAAAGCGGCCCAATCCGTTCGCAGATTTCAATATCACGCGCGGTAAGATCAACTTTTTCGGGCCGCCCGCCCACATGCATGTTTGACCGCGTCTCGCCATCGGCAGGGACACGGTTAATTGCGCCTACAGGTTCACCGTCAACCAGAATAACACGTTTATCCCCCTTGCTGACATCAGATAGGAATTTTTGTGCTATCAACGGTTCGCGGTTGATCCCAACAAACAGCTCGTATAGCGAGCCGAAGTTACGGTCATTGGGGTCTAGCCGGAAAACACCTGCCCCGCCATTTCCGTAAAGCGGTTTCATGATAATATCGCCATGCTCGTCTTTGAACGCTTTCAAAGTGTCCAAATCCCGCGCGACTGTAGTGGGCGGTGTTAAGTCCGGAAATTGAAGAACCAACAGTTTTTCCGGATAATTCCGCACCCAAGTAGGGTCATTCACCACCAGAGTTTCGGGATGTATCATATCCAGTATATGTGTGGTTGTGATATAGCCCATATCAAAAGGCGGGTCTTGACGCAGCCAAACAACATCTTGGGTGCTGAGATCAATTTCCTGAAATTCCCCAAGTGTGAAGTGATTGCCGACTTCACGGCGAACCGTCAAAGGCCAACCCCTTGCCGTTACACGACCCTGTTGATAGGCCAGTTGATCTGGTGTGTAGTAAAACAGTTCATGCCCGCGAAGCTGCGCTTCTTCTGCAAGACGGAATGTACTGTCTGCATTGATATCGATCGGACCGATCGGATCCATTTGAAAGGCTACTTTAAGGGACATTGGCTCACCTGGTTGTTCAGAACCCTGCATAAATGACCCAGAGTATCAGAACATGCAATCCAACATTTGTATTTTTATGTTAAATGAACGCGTTTTCCACAATTTCGACCTGCCCGTTTGCATCGACCAATGCGGCATCAAATCGGCAATCAACCAAACCGAATAACCCAAGGCGTGCCAGATAATCTTCGGCAGCGGCATGAATACGTTCAATCTGGCGCTGGGTTATACGTATGGCCGCCTGAGCAAAGGTTTTACTGCACTTGACTTCAACAAATACATATTGATTATTTTTTTCCATCACCAGATCAACCTCACCGTAGGCTGTTTTCATACGGCTGGCCTTTGCCTGATGCCCGCATTGCGTATAATGATCCGCCACAATATTTTCAGCAACGACGCCTTTATGATATGATGTTTGCTTAGCCATCTTTTCTCAACTCCAAAGCACGTTCGTATGCCTGATTGCGCGATATGCCCAATTGTTCTGATACATGCTTAGCTGCATCTTTGACCCTAAAATCTTTCAAAGCGGTTAACAGAGCCTGATCAATTTCTGCCTGCGTCACTTCCGTTTTTACCAGCGGCCCCACAACAATCACAATCTCGCCCTTCGGGGCACCAGCCTGCGTATAATGATCCGCGAGTTCTTGTAATGTACCCGGGCGGGCCTCTTCAAATTTTTTGGTAAGTTCGCGACATACTGTTGCAGCACGCCCACCACCAAACGCACTGACCATATCCTTTAAGCATTTTGCCAAACGTTTAGGCGATTCGTAAAAAACCAATGTTGATGGAACAGCACCAAGACTTTTGAAATAATCAGAACGCGCTTTTGTTTTATTCGGCGCAAAGCCCGCAAAAAAGAACTTATCGGTTGGTTGCCCGGCCACACAAAGTGCTGCCAGTAATGCAGAAGCCCCCGGTGCCGTTCCAACCTTATAACCAGCATCACGTACATATTGCGCCAAATGATATCCCGGGTCCGCCAATAGCGGTGTACCGGCATCAGATACAAGCGCCACTGACTTGCCCTCTTTTAAAGCTTCCAATAAAAACGGCCGCCTTTCATGGCCATTATGATCATGGTACGAAATCAGCTTGCGCGCGCCAAGTTGAATGCCGTGAATATCCATCAGTTTTCGGGTGTTACGGGTATCCTCAGCCGCAATAATGTCCGCAGCACCAAGAATATCAAGCGCATGCAAAGTAATATCGCGTGCTGCCCCTATTGGTGTCGATACAATATATAACCCAGATGACAGTTTTGCAGCATTCACTTGCTTATTTCCAATCATTTTCCGTCAAGCCGTTGCTTTCGCTTATGACAGTACCTACCTTTGATGGCAAACGAGTCGTTCAACGGACTTCAGGGGGAATTATGGTAATATTTTCAAAAGCTCTACGTCTAGGAGCTTTCGCAGTGATCGCCCCTTTGCTGGCAGCGTGCATTGATACATCCGGTATTGGACAGCGCGTCAATCCGAACCAAACGGTAAAAGTTGCCTTATTAGTACCTTCGGGCAGCGGGAATGGACAACACGAGGCAATGGCAACCAGCCTGATCAATGCGGCAAAACTGGCTGCAAGTGACATCCAAGGTGCCCAGATAGAATTGATGATCTATTCAACCGCGGGTAACGCGACACAAGCGGCAACTGTTGCAAAACTTGCTGTTGAGGATGGTGCCAAAATTATAGTGGGTCCGCTTTTTGCAGAGGCCGCCAATGCCGCCGGTGTTGCAGTCTCCGGCAGGAATGTTAACGTATTAAGCCTTTCGAACAATACACAGATCGCAGGTGGAAACGTCTTTGTGCTAGGTAACACATTTGACAATACTGCCCAACGGCTGGTCAGTTATGCCGCCAGTAAAGGACTGCAAAACGTGGCCGCTGTTGCTGCAAAAAATGCAGCCGGCGAGATTGCAATTGAAGCAGTTCAAAAGGCCGCGAATATTTCAGGTGCGAACTATACCGGTGCCACATCATATGAATTCACACCTGATGGCGTCGTGGGCGCAGTTTCAACCATTAAATCTCAGGTGACAAACACAGGCACACAGGCACTGGTTTTTTCATCTGACAGCGCAGGCGCATTACCAATCCTTGCACAACTTCTACCCGAAAGCGGCTTGGGCCCTGATACTGTACAATATATGGGCCTGACACGTTGGGATATCCCTGCCAGCACACTTACGACATCCGGACTGCAAGGTGGCTGGTTTACGATGCCTGACACAAGCGCCATAACCGGCTTCAGATCACGCTATAATACCAGCTATGGTGCGAGCCCGCATCCGCTTGCGGGATTTGCCTATGACGGTATCGCCGCAATCGGTGCGCTATTGGCAACGGGTGATGCCGATGCTCTGACACGCTCTAAATTGACGCGAACGGACGGTTTTGCTGGCGTGAACGGTGTATTCAGGTTATTGCCTGACGGGACTAATCAACGTGGTCTTGCCATAGCAGAAGTACGCGATGGTGCGGCTGTTGTTATTGACCCCGCGCCCAGAGGATTTGGTGGATCAGGCTCTTAATCTTTCCAGGAAATTTCAATCCGCGCCGTCTTCGGACGACTTGATATGTTTGCCGGAAGAAATTTACGATGCGAAAAAGCTGCGTGGTAAAATACGCGCAGCAGCCAAGGCTGTCGATGCCGCTGATATGCGCAGCGCGATTTCAGCACTTTTACGCGCGGCATATATCTCGGGCCGTGCGGCTATAGAAACTGCCTATGAAAACGCACCTTTTGAAACGCGTAAAGTCACAACGTCTTATACATACCTGACTGACAGGATTGTGTGTCAGGCTTTTGAGGCCTCCACGAAAATTTTACACCCGAACGTTAAACCCAATCGTTTTGACACTGTCTGCATTATGGCTGTTGGTGGCTATGGCCGCGCGGAAATGGCGCCATTTTCAGATGTAGATCTATTGTTTCTAACATCGGACAAACTATCCTCTTGGGTGGAAACTGTCATAGAAACAACGCTTTATATTTTATGGGATATCAAACTGAAAATCGGTCATGCGACGCGCTCTGTCGATGAGTGTGTCCGATTAGGCAAAGATGACCTGACTATTAGGACCAGTCTTTTGGAGTGCCGTTATTTAGACGGTAAGAAAATATTGTCCAACAAATTGGACAAACGTTTATGGAAAGAACTCTTTCGCAAGACCGGTCCGGAATTTGTCGAACAAAAACTTCAAGAACGCGATGATCGCCATAAAAAGCAAGGTGGCCAGCGGTTCATGCTGGAACCGAACGTAAAAGAAGGCAAAGGCGGTTTACGCGATTTGCAAACTCTTTTCTGGATTACAAAATATTTAAGCCATGCGGAAAACCCCGAGGAAATGATCCAAAAAGGGTATTTCACCGCCGAAGAGCACGAGCAATTTTATCAGGCTCAACAGTTTTTATGGACAGTCAGATGTCATCTGCATCTTATCACCAAACGTGCAACCGAGCAGTTAACATTTGATACGCAGATCGAAGTGGCTAGCGCATTGGGTTACAAAGATCAGGACGGCCAACGTGGTGTTGAAAAGTTTATGCAAGATTATTTTCGCCACGCCACAAAGGTGGGCGATCTGACCCGGATATTCCTGACCGCTTTGGAAGCCCAGCACGTCAAGAAACAACCCGGCATTGGTCGACGTTTTATGCGCGTGATAGGTTGGGGGCGGGAAACGGCACCCAAAGGTTATGCAATTTCACTTGGGCGCCTGAACTTTGCCGATGACACAACGATTTTCGAAGACCCCTTGAACATTTTGCGCATTTTTGAAGAAGCCTTACGATCTCAGATATTGATACACCCTGATGCGATGCGGTTGATACAAGCCAATCTGCATTTGATAGATGACGAAATGCGCAGCAATCCCGAAGCGATCCGTATTTTTCTTGATACATTAATAGAATACGGCAATCCCGAACGCGCATTGCGCAGGATGAACGAGTTAGGTGTTTTAGGCGCTTTCATTCCTGAATTTCAGCGTATTGTAGCAATGATGCAATTTAACGTTTACCATTTCTATACAGTGGATGAGCACACGATCCAGTGTCTTTCCAACCTTTCACAAATTGAACGGGGTGAGTTGAAAGAAGACTTGCCCATTGTTTCTGAACTGTTGAAAAAAGGTGTTAACCGTCGGATTATTTATGTTGCTTTGCTGTTGCATGACATTGGCAAGGGCCTGCCGGAGGATCATTCAGTTGCGGGTGCACGTATGGCTAAGGTTATTGCCCCCAGACTTGGGCTTGATACGCAGGAAGTCGAAACTGTGGTTTGGTTGATACGTCACCACCTGTTAATGTCCGATGTTGCGCAAAAACGTGATCTGTCAGACCCACGTACTGTTCGCGATTTTGTCAAAACGGTTAAAAGCACCAATCGTTTGCATTTACTGACTATATTGACCGTCTGTGATATTCGCGGCGTTGGCCCCAATACATGGAACAACTGGAAAGCGCAGTTAATACGCACCCTTTACTACGCCAGTCAGCAAGCATTGCAGGAAGGCATCGATAAAGTTGCAACAATTCATAGCTCGGACGATGCAAAAACTGCCTTGAAAGAGGCTTTAGGCGACAAGGGCAAGGCGTTGTTCATTGCTGAAATGGATCGTCACTATGACCCTTACTGGCAAGGTTTGGACAATACAGCCCATGTTATTTTCGCAAAATTATTCGAACATTTAAAACAAAATCCGATCGGCATCCATATCATCCCCGATGAAGAGCGCGATGCGACGCGTGCATGTTTTGTTATGCAAGATCATCCCGGTATATTTTCGCGCCTAGCCGGTGCCCTTGCTCTGGTCGGAGCCAATGTGGTTGACGCGCGCACCTATACCTCTACGGACGGATATGCCACGGCAGTGTTTTGGGTGCAGGATTCAGATGGCAAACCTTATGAAGCAGCACGTATCGTGCGCCTGAAAACGATGATCTTAAAGACACTGAAAGGCGAGGTTATTGCCAGTGAGGCCCTGAAATCCCGCGACAAGTTGAAAAAACGCGAACGTGATTTCATTGTTCCGACTGCCATTACCTTTGATAATGAAGGCTCTGAGATTTACACGATTATAGAGGTGGATACGCGCGACCGCCCCGGACTATTACACGATCTAACCCTTACGTTAAGTCGCGCAAATATCTACATCGCATCAGCGGTGATCGCTACCTATGGTGTGCAAGCGGTGGATGTGTTTTATGTCAAAGATATGTTCGGTCATAAAATACACGCCAAAAGCAAACGCGACACGATTGAAAAACGATTGCGAACTGCCATCACAGAAGGTGCAATGGGTGCCCGCTCATGAATAAACCTATCCGGCTGATCTCTGCGTTTTTTACCGTTGGTATCTGGACACTTCTAAGCCGTGTGGCAGGCTTTGTACGCGATATCCTGATCGCGGCCTTCTTTGGCTCGGGCCCGATTGCAGAGGCATTTCAGGTCGCCTTTGCCCTGCCCAATATGTTTCGCCGTTTCTTTGCGGAAGGGGCATTTAATATGGCCTTTGTACCAATGTTTTCCAAGAAACTGGAAGCGAATGAAGGTGCGCATGAATTTGCGCAGGATGCCTTTGCAGGTCTGATAGCCGTTCTGATCGTTTTGACTTTGATTGCACAGTTATTCATGCCCTGGTTCGTTTGGGCTATGGCAAGCGGGTTTGTCGGCGATATACGGTTTGATACTGCTGTCGGTTTCGCCCGTATCTGCTTTCCCTATGTATTATTCATATCACTTGCCGCCCTGTTAAGCGGTATATTGAATGCAAGTGGGCGGTTTGCAGCTGCCGCAGCGGCACCGGTATTACTGAACTTTATTGTTATTTCCGCCATAGCCGGTGCTTATTATTTAAAGCTGGATATTGCCAAGGCGCTGGTCTGGTCAATTCCCGTGGCAGGGATCGCCCAAATGGGCTTGGTTTGGTGGGCTGCCGACAAAGCCGGCTTAAGACTGATCCCGCGCTTACCAAAAATGACACCCGAATTGAAGAAACTGACTATTATTGCAATTCCCGCCGCACTTTCCGGCGGCGTAATACAGGTCAATCTATTGGTGGGCAGGCAGGTAGCCAGCTATTTTGACGGTGCGATCCAGTGGTTGGCCGTGGCAGACCGTCTGTATCAATTACCATTAGGCGTGGTCGGCATTGCCATAGGCGTGGTCTTACTGCCTGACTTATCGCGCAAAATCCGTGCCAATGATACAGATGGCGGGCATTATGCGTTCAATCGGGCCACTGAATTTGCATTGGCCCTGACAATCCCCGCAACAGTTGCCCTGTTCATTGCCGCGACCCCATTGATATCCGTGCTGTTTCAACGTGGTGCTTATACTGCAGCCGACGCACAGGCGACAGCAACCGCATTAGAGATCTACAGCTTAGGTTTGCCTGCATTCGTTTTTCAAAAGGTCCTACAACCGCTTTATTTTGCCCGTGAAGACACCAAAACACCATTCTATTATGCATTGGTCGCTATGGTCGTGAACCTTGTTGTCGCCATTGGCCTGTCATATAAATATGGATATTTATCTGCCGCAATAGCTGTCACTGCATCAGCTTGGGGCATGACACTTATGCTCTGGCTTGGCAGTCGCAATATGGGCAAAGCCGCACAATTCGATGCGCGGTTTTACAAAACAATACCCAAAATTATCATTGCATCCTTGATTATGGGCATCGTGGTCTTTGGTTTACAAATCTTTTTGCATGATGCTCTAAATACAAGGGGTGTTCGCTATATGGCCCTGTTAGCTTTGGTTACATCAGGCATTCTAGCCTATCTGTTCGCCTTGATGGGTTTGCGGGCTTATTCTGTACCGGAAATAAAACGCATGATTAAGCGTGGCTAACGCTGCCGGGCCAATTTCAATATTGCTTGCACACGCTGCATGCCGTTCGGGCTAAGAATAACAGCCAAAACAAAGCCAACAAAAAAGCCGACAAGCTCTGCAAACCAGTCGTTCGTGCCACCAAAAATCAGTTTAAAAATCAGCATAATCGCCATGAAAAAAATGATCAGATTAAATGCGTGGAAACCGTTTTTACCTTCGCTTTGCAAACGGCTGAACCGTAGCCATGTATAGGCGCCGATCAATCCATAAACCGCAGGATACGCCCCGATTATTGAATATTGTTCGTCCAGTGCAATCGAATAGACCAGCGCTCCAACGGCAGCACTTGCAAAGAAGATCACCAACACCGCTAGTGGATGCATAATCTCTGCAACGTACTTTCCCAGTGCCAATAAAAACACCAATGCAAATAGTACATGCATCATTGATTGATGTATAAATGTATAAGTCACAAAACGTAACATATTATGGCTGGAATACACTCCGTTTACGCGCATCCAGTCAAACAGCTTGTCACTAAAGGCATATTTCTGCATTGCGGCAACCCGCCAGCCAATAGCTTCGGGCCCACCGATAAACCCTGCTTCAGCTGCTTGAAATATCAACTCGATACCGCCAATCAGACAACACAAAAATATCACTACTGGTGGCAATGGATTAATCGGCGGCGCGTTTAAATCATCATTATACATATCAGACCCTGGTTGACCTTGTGCGTGCTTAACGCGATAAGCCCTGTGTAATCCAGACAGGAATAGATTGCTATGACAGATACACCATTCACGCCACGCGTATTTTCAGGAATTCAGCCATCGGGCAACCTGACACTTGGCAACTATCTGGGTGCTGTGAGACGTTTCGTTGAGATGCAGAATTCCGGCATTGAGACAATCTATTGTATGGTCGATATGCACGCCATTACTGTCTGGCAGGATCCTGGTGATTTACGCCGCCGCACGCGCGAGTTGGCTGCGGCTTATCTTGCTTGCGGTTTGAACCCGAAAAAATCCATCCTGTTCAATCAAAGTCAGGTACCGGCCCACGCAGAGCTTGGCTGGGTACTGAACTGTGTCACCCGTCTGGGCTGGATGAACCGTATGACCCAGTTCAAAGACAAAGCCGGGAAAAACGCTGAAAAAATGTCACTGGGCCTTTATGCGTATCCGTCGCTGATGGCCGCCGATATTCTGGCCTATAAAGCAACACATGTACCTGTAGGTGAAGATCAGAAACAACATGTGGAACTGACACGCGACATCGCCAACAAGTTCAACCATGATTACAAAGTGAATTTCTTCCCCGAACCCGAACCGATCATTGAAGGGGCCGCCACGCGGGTGATGTCTTTACGTGATGGGTCCAAGAAAATGTCGAAATCCGATCCATCCGACATGAGCCGTATCAACATGATGGATGACGCGGATACGATTGCAAAGAAAATCCGCAAGGCAAAGACCGACCCGGAACCCCTGCCTGACAATCTGGATGATCTTGCAAGCCGCCCCGAAGCCCGCAACCTGATCAACATTTACGCAGGCATTTCTGGTCAAACCCCCGAAGCGGTTATTGCAGAGGTCGCAGGCCAACAATTCGGCCAATTCAAGCCCCTTCTTGCCGATCTTGCTGTAGCCCACCTGTCACCCATTGCCAATGAGATGCACCGCTTGATGGGGGATGTATCCGAGATTGACCGTATCCTTGGGGATGGTGCCAACCGCGCGGCAGAAATTGCCGAACCGATCTTGGCAGAGGCTTTCGATATCGTCGGGTTTGTGAGTAGTCGCTAAGATCACGACTTTGTTACAAACTTTAGGTTGTTTGTATATAAATTCACATTCGTAACAAGAAAGCGCCTGAAAAAAACCCTACTGCGAAAGCTGTATAGCACCGTTCACACATTAAAGGGTCAAACTATGCGCAAATATTTACAATCCACTTATCTATTCATTATGGGTCTACAAGGTTTCTATGCCTTGGTTCTATTCGTTGTTTTCTGTTTGGGTTTGCCAAACGCAATAGAGCAACGGATGCCTGTCATTCCATCCGCTACAATTGGCATAATCAGCTTTATTGTTGCAATCATGATAATTGTGCCGTCACTTACACCGCACTGGCTTGGAAGGCCCAATAAAAAACGGCACATGCTGCCAGTGTTGATTGTAACTGGACTTTTCCCGTTGCTCTTTGGTGTCTTGGGAATGAATGCCGTAATCATGACCGGTATTGAAGAGCCGTTATCACAAACACTTATTGTAGCGGCCGCTTTGCCTACGATATTTTTAAGTGGCATGCTGTGGTGGGTTGGACTTGTTTTATGTGTATGGCCAGTAGAGGCCACGGATCAAGTAGAAGCCCAAGTGGAAGCCTCGGATCAAGCAACACCGGCAATCATACCAGCGCAGCCAGCCCCTGACGCAAATGTTGAAACACCCGTTGATTTACACGAGCTACGTATGTCAAGAATGGGTGCAACTATCAATTAATCAGTGGCTTGGGTGGAACTCACCCAGCCATCAACTGCTCGTATATTTCGGGGTCTGTCGCCCCTTCCGAGCCGATCACCAATACGCGCGATGTGTCATTCAAGCCCAGCACATCCCGCAGCTGGTCCTGACTGGCACCTGCAATCACAGCCGCAAATCCCGCCACCGCAGACTCGCCTGCAACAATGCTTGGGTCATCGCCCATCGGGCGGCCCGCCAAGCGCATCGCGGGGGCGACGATATTTTCAGGAATAGTCAGAAAATCCGTCGCCTCTTCGCGCAAAATTGCCCACGCCAGCGGTGACGGCTCACCGCATGACAGCCCGGCCATCAGTGTCTCTTCTTCTATTTTCACATTCGTTGCTGCGCCCGCTTTTGCACTTTCAAACAGGCATGCGGCCAATTCCGGCTCAACCACAACCACGCGTGGTGCTTTCACACCCCAATGTTGGCGCAAGCCCGCAACGACGCCTGCTGCAAGCCCGCCAACGCCGCCTTGTAAAAATACATGGGTTGGGGGGGTGTCCAACGCTTGCACGATCTCACGCACCATAACACCGTAACCCGCCATCACATCCGTAGGTGGCTGGGTATATCCGTCCCAAGAAGTATCGGACACGATAAACCAGCCATTGGTATCTGCATCATCGCGGATCTGATCCACAGAGGCATCATAATCTCCGTCAATACGGGTCACAGTCGCGCCCAAATCGCGCATCGCTTGTGCGCGGCCTTCACTGACATCACGGTGAATGTAAATCTGGCAAGGTGCGCCAAACCGACCCGCACCCCATGCCAATGATCGCCCATGATTGCCATCGGTTGCAGAGGCCAGCGTGATTTTAGCAATATCATCCGCATAAACACCCGCACGTATATCATCCAGCGATACATCTTTACCAAGACGTTTTGCCAGTTCGCGCCCCAAAATCCGTAATCCTGCATAAGATCCGCCAAGCGCTTTGAAACTACCAAGCCCGAAACGCGGCCCTTCGTCTTTATATAAAATATCACCCAAACCCAGTGATTTTGCCAAGTCCTTCAGATGAAGCAATGGCGTTGGCGCATAGTCTTGCCACGCGGTAATTTCCGTAAATGCTGTTGCATAATCATCCGGGCTAATAGCTGTCTCATACGCGTTACCATCAGCCTTTTCCATCGGGGTGTAGGCTAATTTGGCGGTTGTAAAATCTTCAAACATTCAGGCATCCTTTTTTGGCAAACGCTCGGATACCAGCCGCGCCCAAAAGGCGGCACCCAGTGTTAGAGCATCTTCGTTGAATTCGTAATCAGAGGCATGTAACGGCTGACTATGCGGATAGTCGCACCCATTACCCATCAATAAAAAACAGCCCGGTATTTCATGGCTTAAACAGCCGAAATCCTCGGAGAATGACATCTGCCCGCGCTCCGGTATCACCTTGTCACTGATACCGCCCGCCGCCTGCATTGCCACTTTCACCTGCTCGGCGGCATTCACGGTTTCCATAAATTCCGTTGCAAACCGCACATCAATCCTGACATCATGGGCCGTGGCAATGCCCTTGGCAATCCGGCGCATCAACCGCTCTATTTCAGCGCGGTCTTGCGCTGTGAACGAGCGTGTATCACCTTTCAACAAAGCATGTCCCGGTAACACATTGCGCTGCCCGTCAGTGATAAATTCCGTCACCGACACAACCGCGCCGGTTGAAGGTGCAAGTTTGCGTGCCACAATGTTTTGCAACGCCTGAACCAGCTCCGCGCCAACCAGAATCGCATCGACCCCGACCTGCGGCATAGAAGCATGCCCGCCTTGCCCGAATATTTCGAACTCAAACAGGCTTTCACTGGCACATATCGTACCCGTACGGGATGAAATCTCTCCCAAAGGCGCACCCGGCAGATTGTGTATCCCGTAAACCTCTTCCGGTTGGAATTGGGATATCAACCCGTCCTTTATCATCGCTTTCGCGCCCAGCCCGTGTTCCTCATTGGGTTGAAACAGAAAAAGCACAGTACCGGTAAAAGGCAGGTTTTCAGCCAGATACTTGGCCGCGCCCAGCAACATCGTTGTATGTCCGTCATGTCCGCAAGCATGCATCTTGCCGCTGGATTTTGATGGATAATCATGTGTGCTGGTCTCTATAATCGGCAAAGCATCCATGTCCGCGCGCAACATCACCGTGCGATTGCCGCCACCATTACGCAGCACCCCGACAACACCAGTGCCACCGATACCTTCGTGCACCTCAACACCGAAACTGCGCAAAGCTTCCGCCACCTTTCCCGCAGTACGGGTCTCTTCAAAACCAAGCTCTGGATGTTGGTGCAGGTCGCGGCGAAAATCCACCATCATCTGGCGCAGCGGTTGCAAGGACACTTCGGTGATTTCAGGCATTCTAATACTTCGGATTAAAGTTCACACAATATCCGCATTATAGAATAAATCTCAAAAGTAAATCATTTACCGCCCAACGGATATATAATCAAAACCGGCCTCTTTTGCCTCAATGGGATCGTAAATATTGCGCAGATCAGCCATTTTAGGGTCTTTCATCACACTGGCCAAACGTATTAAATCAAGCGCACGAAATTCGTTCCATTCCGTCAGAATTACAATTGCTTCTGCTCCTGCTGCCGCCTCATACGGATCATCGGCCCAAGTGACAGAAGGTAACAATTCTTCACCCTCTTTGCGCCCTTGTGGATCAACCACATGCACATCAGCGCCTGCACCAACCAATGCGGGTACAATCGTCAATGATGGACTGTCGCGCATGTCATCCGTGTTGGGTTTGAATGTAACGCCAAGTATTGCTACTTTTTTGCCCTTAACCTTGTCGTCGCACAGATACATGATCTTATCTGTCATTTGCCGTTTGCGATCATCATTTATATCGATAACTTGTTCAATGATTTTGATCGGACTTGCATGTTCCTGCCCGATGCGTGCTAATGCTTTGGTGTCTTTCGGGAAACACGAACCACCATAGCCCGGCCCTGCGTGCAGAAATTTACCACCAATACGGTTATCCATTCCCATGCCCTTGGCTACTGATTGAATATTTGCACCGACCTTTTCGCAGAGATTTGCGATTTCATTGATAAAGGTGATCTTGGTCGCCAAAAACGCATTGGCGGCATATTTAATCATCTCGGCGCTTTCCAGATCGGTATAAACAATCGGGGCTTCACGCAATGCAAGCGGTCGGTAAATTTTTGCCATAACATCACGCGTGCGCTCGTTTTCGATACCGACCACAACACGGTCAGGACGCATAAAATCCTCAATGGCAGCACCTTCACGCAGGAACTCTGGGTTCGAGGAGACATCAAAATCCGCATCTGGATTTTCCGCACGAATTATCCGCTCAACTTCACGATTGGTGCCCACAGGCACGGTCGACTTCGTGACAATGACCGTATAGCCCTTCAACGCATGTGCAATTTCACGCGCAGCATCGTAAACATATGTTAAATCCGCATGCCCGTCGCCGCGCCGCGTTGGTGTTCCAACCGCGATAAATACCGCATCTGCAGTGCCAACAGCATCTTTCAAATCCAGTGTAAAACCAAGCCGCCCATTGGCCACATTTTTAGTCATCATATCTTCAAGACCGGGTTCATAAATCGGGACTTCGCCACGTTGCAATGCATCGATTTTTTCAGGCAATTTATCAACACAGGTCACGTCATGACCAAAATCTGAAAAACACACACCTGAAACCAATCCTACATAGCCGGTCCCGATCATCGTTAACTGCATATTTCGCCTCTGCTTTAATCTACTTACCCGCACCGTTAATTCGGGGTTTTGTCAGGAATAGGGCGAATTAATAAATATTGCTAGGGTAGTGTCTGAAAAACCAAAAATTACACTGATATTGCAGATGCCGCATACAGTGATGTGCGCATTGCGCAAAACCATCACCAGAAACCGCGGATAGTTTATTTTTCAGGTTCTTTTGGCAGCGTTATCAAGAAAGTACTGCCCTCAGGGCCTGTTGCTGACAATTCTATCGTTCCACCGTGGCCTTTGACCAGTTCTGCGGAAATAGCCAAACCCAAACCAGAGCCTCCCTGACGCGCGCCACCTTCAAATGGGGTAAACAGGTTATCTAATGCCTTTTTCGGCAATCCCGGGCCATTGTCTGAAATTTTGATTATCCAGCTATCCGGCGTTTCACTCCCCGCAACCAATATTTCACCCTGTTGCTTTCGTGAAGACAATACCTGTCGCGCATTACGTACAATATTGCTAACGATCCGGAAAAGCTGCTCTCGATCTGCGCGCATTGAAATTGAACCGTCAACAGTCGAAGAAATACTTACACTTGTCTCCCCAACAGCAAGACATTCACTATCCACAACTTCAGCCAATAAGGGCCGCATTGCAAATTTTGTCAGATTTGGCGCTGTCTCTTCTGCCTTGCCGAACCGCAATGTGCTTTCGCAGAGATTTACAGCACGCGACAACGAAGTGATCAGCTTGGGTGCGGTTTTCTTAACAGCAGGATCATCGCTCATTTCCATACGATCAGCCAGCAATTGTGTCGTTGTCAGGATATTGCGCAAATCATGGCTGATCTTTGAAACAGCACTACCTAGATCAGCCAAACGCCCCTTTTGTTTGAGCGATTGGCTAAGTTGAGTTTGCATCGAGTGAATGGCCGTTTCAGCTTCATACAATTCGGTAACACCAGCTTGTGGCTGTATTATCTTGCGCGCATCATCAGGGGCGGCTTCAAATTCATGAATTTGACGCACCACACGGCTGATCGGCAAAACCAGAAAACACTGAACTGCCACAAACAACAATGCGCTGGTCACAATGGAAATAAACAACGACAGATTGAAGATATTCACACCGTAGTCGATCATTGCGTCGCGTAACGGCCTTTCATATAGGGCCACTTCTATCAAGTGACCTGCCTCATTCACAGGCTCGCCGCGCACCCGGATGACACGATCGTCATTGTTCCATAATACCTCAATCGCATCATGTATTAATTCCCAGGCTGTTGCATTTCTTAGATCATATGTTTGTTCAATCGGGGCCTTCAGTGGCGAAGACAACATTAATTCCCGTACTGAATCGCGTTGCAAAGCCACGTTCAATACACCCGCATTACGTAACAATTCGGCCTCTAACTCCGTTGTCACCATATCATTCGGTGAGGCCAGCAAAGCCAATGAAGCAATTTGAGAACGATCCAGCCGCGTTTGCAGGTAATCAACGCGGAACCGTGAAACAGATGGGACAAAGATCAATACCTCGGCGAGCATCACGAAGATGATCGTCAGCAACAAAAAGCGCCCCGATAGTGATTTTAAAAACATATGCCCCCCTTGGACTTGGTTGTTTAAAGTTTAATATGTGCACCTTTTGGGTGCAACGCTACATTTCAAAGCCACCATAGCTAAAAACGCTGCACCAGTTTCACGATCCTTTTTACAAAATTACTCTCAAACAGACGCGGGCTGTAATACTGCCCTGCAGCCCGTTTATTGATCTCACCCAATGTTGGGTAAGGCGCAACCATTGCCGCCACGGCCCCGATTTTCAGCTTATTTGCAATCACCAATGCCCAAGTCTGGATCAGCTCACCGGCTTGTGCGCCCACGATACTGGCACCAACCGGACGCCCTTTGACAATCATCACTTTAATCAACCCGGTGGTCGCTAATTCGGCACGTGCACGGTCATTTTCCGCATACTCAAAACGAACCACTTCCAGTTTATCCCCATGCGCCTCATGTGCTTGTGCTTCTGTCAGGCCGACTTGCGCCATTTCAGGGTCAATATAGGTTGCCCACGGGATATGATTTGTTTGGGCCTTTGAGGGCAAACCGAACAAGGCAGATCGAATGATAACACCCGCGTGGTAGCCCGCCACATGAGTAAATTGCAGGCCACCTGCAACATCGCCTATGGCATACACCCGTTTATTGGTCGTCTTTAACGACGCGTCAACCTTTACACCAGCACGTGTAGGCTCGATGCCCGCCGCTTCCAAATTCAGCTTATCCGTGTTCGGCTTACGCCCCACGGACATCAGCAAATGCGAGCCCTTATATGTTGCACCATCCTTGGTTTTAACTGTTATAACAGCCCCTCTTTGGCTGATCTTTTCGGCTATTGCGCCTTCGACTATCTCAACACCCTCGGCCCGAATACGCGCCAAAGCGATCGCTGCCATTTCAGGGTCGTCGCGTCCCAATGCCTTGAGGCCTTCTATTACAGTCACTTTACAGCCCAGTCGCACATGAGCCTGTGCCATTTCCATCCCGATTGGCCCGCCGCCGATTACCAGCAAATGATTTGGGCGTTCACGCAGCTCGAATATATCTTCATTGGTGTAATATTTTACCTTATCCACCCCCGGAATGGGTGGTACAAATGGCGCGGAGCCCGTCGAGATCACAAAGCGCCGCGCTTCGATCACAACATCACCTGCCTGCACTTCGGTCGGTGAAATAAATTTCCCGTATTCTGTGATAACCTTCACACCAAGGCTTTCGAACCGCTCGACACTATCATGCGGCGCGATGCCAGCTATAACGCCATCCACATGATCCTTGGCCGCCGCATAATCCACTTTCGGCTTCACCGGCGCCACTCCAAACGGCGCACCGGTTGTCATCGCATGCGCATGCTTGCCTGCCGCAATCAACGCCTTTGACGGAACACAGCCGTAATTCAGACAGTCGCCGCCCATCTTGCCGCCTTCCAGCAGAACAACGGACGCGCCCATTTGTACGGCACCCGCCGCCACGGACAGGCCGCCAGAGCCACCGCCAATGATACAAAGATCGGTTTTAATACGGTTCTTGATAGTCATCTATTATTACCTTTTGATTTTCTTCAGAACGATCGGCAACATCGCAAGACATGCCAACCCTAAAAGCGGACCCAAAACGGGCCATTCAAATATAATGCCTAAATTCGGCGTTTCGCCTTTCGCAAAAACATCAGCAAGACCCGCACCAACCCAAGTGTATACAACGCCGCCCGGGATAATGCCGACAAACGTTGTCCAGACAAACCGCTTCAGTTTAACACCCACTAGCGCAGGTATCAGGTTTGCAACAAAGAACGGAACAGCAGGCACAAGACGCATGATCAGCAAATAGCTAACCTCATCGGCGTTCAATCCGTCCTTGATTTTCTTCACTGCACCTTTAGAGCCGTCCATCTTTGCCGAAAGCGCTTCGCCAAAACCCATGCGTGCCGCCAGAAAAATCAACGTTGCTCCAATGGTCGCAGATCCTATATTGTATAAAGCACCCGGAAACAGCCCGAACAAAAAACCGCCTGTCAGCGAAATGATCGCAGCTCCCGGCAGCGAAAACGCCACGATCACAATGTAAATCGCAATAAACACCAGCGACGCCAATACAAAGTTACTGTCGCGCCAAGTCTGCAAAGCCTCCTGATTTTGGGCCAATTGTTCAAAACTTAGATAATCACGCAAAAAAACAAACCCTAAGACCGCGGCAAAAATAATTACTGCAAATGGCAGCATCCGTTTCATCGAAAATCGAGTCGGCGCGGGTTGCACATTGCTTGAAGGCACTTCATTCATATCTTCATCCATATCATTCATCTCTTCATTTCGCTTTTATTGCGGTATAAGCACTTAAAAAGATAGATACCTCACAAGCCAGTGATTTCAGGTGATGAATTCCACCCGTTTCGTTTCAGTTTTTCGTAGAACTGTAACAATTCACGGGAACCGTAGGTAAAAATAATGGAATTCATGCAATAAAACCCCCGTAAAGCGAATTGACTTCACTGGTTTTCACCCCTAAACAGCAGCTTCAGAATAGACAGGGTCGAATCTTATCCGATTTCACCCAAATGACCGATCAGGAGATCGAAATGAAACGTACTTATCAGCCGAGCAACCTCGTTCGCAAACGCCGTCACGGTTTCCGTTCACGCATGGCAACTAAAAACGGTCGCATTATATTGAACCGCCGCCGCAATCAAGGCCGCAAAAAACTGTCTGCATAGGCACTGACCGAAAGGTCTATGAAATTATGAAACCGTCGGAGGCGACACAAGGCACCCTAGGGAATGCCGGTGAAACGCCCCCGGCGGTTTCCGTTTGTCTGCATGTTCTTAAAAAACGCACTGATTTTCTGGCCTGCAACAAAGGCAATTATCGCGGTGTGAAAGGCTTCGTTCTGCAAGCCCGCGATCGTCAAGATGGTACAACCGATATCCGTGTCGGTTTCACATGTTCCAAAAAAGTCGGCAACGCGGTTGCCCGCAACCGCGCAAAGCGCCGTCTGCGCGAAGTTGCCCGCCTGACCCTGCCCCAAATGGGACGTGCAGGTTGGGACTATGTACTGATCGGCAAACGCGAAGTCACCGCTACCCGAGATTTTCAGGTGATGTTATCGGATATGAAATATGCATTGAAAAAGGTGTATGAATAACGATCCATGCAAGGCACACCATTTTATAGGACATGCTTATCACCCCGTTACCCTATATGGATAGCGGGGTTTTTCGTACTAAATCAATAAATCGTATAAAGAGGTGGGCCCACCGATGCGGTTATATAGCCAAACAAAGGTTTTTACCCTTTGCACCTGTTCTTACCTGTAAGTTCTTGGTGATTTTCAGTCTGACGCAGTGCCGCGCGCCTCAGAAAATCCCGTTAACCACTTTTGACGTCGACGTTGGTTATACACCGGGTAAAGTTGCGAATTTATTAGGGTAGCGTACGGATCAGCGCGCTTTGACCCAGATCAAAGCACGTTGCCAACAGTTACCTTAGTCTAAAATCATCTTAAACAAACAGGAGGACTGATTATGTTCAAGAAAATTGTTGTGGGTCTTGACGGATCCGAAACATCGGAAAACGCATTACGCATCGCCTGCGATCTGGGTAAAAAATACGGCTCGGCAATTCATCTGGTGTATACAGCACATCCTGAAACTGTTGCTATGCCTGTGGGCGCTGTTGCCGGATTTCATGCCGCCACAACCATGCCATCAGCTGAAGAGGTTAAAGCGGCGGGTGAAAAAGTTCTGGCAGCCGGTGTGGCCATTGCCAAGAAATACGGCCATAAAACCACCAAAACCCATTTTGAACACGGCAAGCCTTCTGATCGAATAATAGCTTGCGCGGAAGATTGCGGTGCAGATTTAATCGTGACAGGTCGACGCGGTCTGGGTGCTATTGGCAGCCTTCTGATGGGCAGCACGTCCCAACAGGTTAGTCATCTGGCAAAATGTGCTTGCCTGACGGTAGCTTGATACTGTTCGATAACGATATGTTTTTAGCGAAAGCCCTCCCCGCCACCCCACAAGGCGGGGGAAAGGCTTTGCTGCACAATTTAGTCGTTACATATGTAACGTAAAAATTGCGTATTACTCATAACAAAAAGCAGCTCTTTATGTACATCATTAGATCACATTCCACTATAAAAATATGTGATAAAAATTACTAATTTACCTTAAGCCAATCAAATTCGGTAAAAAATGCACCCCTCTGCACAATATACAATTGAGAAAGTCTTGACCTACAACTTATCATCAAAGTTTTGAGTACATGTTAGCCGGCTGCTAAATGCCCAGAAAACGTCATATTTCCGGCCTATTAATTACACCCTTTGTTTCTAGATTAAGGACAGTAACGAGTAAGGAGATTTATAATGAGCCCGTTTAAACTGGAAGCAAAACATTTAGTTCCAATCAAAGATGATGCCTTTCCCGGTAGCGTCGAGACCCAAATTCTTCAAGACATGATCAAACAACCACATGCTGTGATATGTGCTTTGAAAGAGACGCCATTGCGCTTCTCACTGGTCCCACAAAAACGCCGTGCTGTGCGTCTGGGTACACATCCAATTCAGATCTCCGCATAATCACAATAAACCCTATCCACATTAGAACAGGGGTAGGGTTAAATGGTGTAATATGTCACAAAGCTTACCTGCGTTTATTATCCGATATGGCTTGCGTTCGGGATCAATCCCTTGCATGCCTAATGGTATTCTAAGGTTGGAGATAACAATATGCGCAAGGTTCTGATCACTGGCACCGCAGGCTTTATCGGCTATCACCTTGCCGCACATATGTTGGAAGAAGGTTTTCAAGTCATAGGTTTTGACGGGATGACAGATTACTATGATGTCCGCCTAAAACAGCGCCGCCATCAGATGTTATTGCAAAATCCGAACTTTAGCTGTGTTGAAGCAATGTTAGAGGATTTTGATACACTTCATAAACTGGTTGAACAGACAAAGCCTGATATTATCGTTCATTTGGCAGCACAGGCAGGCGTGCGATATTCACTTGAAAATCCCCGCGCATATATCAATACCAATATTGTAGGCACATTCAATGTTATGGAATGCGCGCGTGAATTCGAAGTTGGGCATTTACTGATGGCCAGCACATCGTCGGTTTACGGTGCCAACACGGATATGCCTTTTGCGGAAACCGATAAAACCGATACGCAACTTACGATTTATGCCGCCACGAAAAAGGCGAATGAGAATATGGCGCATTCTTATGCGCATTTATGGAAAATTCCGACGACCATGTTTCGCTTTTTCACAGTATACGGCGCATGGGGTCGTCCCGATATGGCGTTGTTTAAATTCGTTGATGCCGCATTAAAAGGCAAACCCATTGATGTCTACAATAACGGCGACATGGCGCGTGATTTCACCTATGTAACAGACTTGGTGCATGCTATCCGCCTGTTGTGTGACACCCCACCTGTAGAACCTAAGAGCGTTGACGATATTATTGCCGGCGACAGCTTAAGTCCTGCTGCCCCTTACCGCGTCGTAAATATTGGTAACAATGACAAGGTCCAGTTGTTGGACTTTATTGATGAGATAGAAGCGGCCATTGGTCAACCAATCGAACGGAATTATATGGAGATGCAAAAGGGTGATGTACCGGCCACTTGGGCAAATTCGGAACTGCTACAGCGCCTAACCGGCTATAGGCCGCAAACATCCGTGAAACAGGGTATTGGCAAGTTTGTAGCATGGTATCGCGATTACTATAACGTCTAACCCAAGACCTATTAGATGTTTACACGAATAGCGTCATATTGATGTGCAACGGGCATTATATTCTCTATGTAAAGATTACTGCCAAACTTCTTCCAAAACTTCTCCTGTAGATCCTGATGGTGGCTTACCGCCAACTATAAGTGATAGCGTGGGTGCGATAGCCAGTGGTTCAACGTGCCGGTAAACCTGAGATGGTGTAATTCCAGCCCCGGCAAACATTATAGGCACATAAGTATCATAGCTCCAAGGCGAGCCATGTGTTGCTGCCACCGTAAGACCGTCAAAATCGTTAATGAAACGGTTCGGGTCGAAAACCAAATAGATATCACCTGATCTTTTCGGATTATAGTTGTTCAGGATCGAACGGGTCAGCGGTGTGTCCGGAAGTTGGCCCGACGCCAAAGCCGAGCTGGAAACGGCAAGTGCCACACCATCAAATTTGGAAATTTCCTCTGCCACGGCCTGTTCCACTTCCAACATATCCAAACCCTGTTTTTCTATGGCTTCCCGGTTCAGATAAAGATAGGGGTGATAGTACGTGCTGATGAGTTCCTCACCAATACCAAAGCGCTTTTTCAAGACAGAAATTGCACTGGCTTTGTCAAAACTTTCCGGATCAATATAAGAAGCCTCAAAGCCCAATTCTGACAGGTACTCAGGCGCCTCTGGCCCACCATGGTCGGCAGAAAGAACTATCAGCGTTTGATCCAAACCTACATTGTCATCAATATAGGCAAATAACTCGGCCAGCGTTCGGTCCAGTTGCAGGATATTGTCTTCGGCTTCCAGACTGGAAGGTCCGAAGATATGGCCAACATAATCAGTGACAGAAAAGCTGATGGATAAATAATCCGGCACGGTATCCTGGCCGATATCTTCGTTCTTGATCAGCACTTTTGCAAAATCCAGTGTAAGATGATCTCCGGCCGGCCCCATAGTCAGAAATGTTGTAAAATATTTATCTTCCCGTTTGCCGTATGCATGCGGGAAAGTTCGCCCATAGCCCGGAAATGTAGTCTCGTAAGAACGGTCATCCGAGCCGCCGAATAGATAGGATCCCTTGTCGTACATCAGGTCCCAGCTTTTACCAACATACTGCATCACCGGGTTTGTCGCATTAAACTGCGCCACCCAATCCGGGTATTTGTCATAGTAAAAACTGCTGGTAATAAATTCACCTGATTTTTTTGAAAACCAAAAAGCTTTGCCGGTATGTCCCGCCATTGAAATGGCACCACGATCTTTGATCGACACGCCGAATACTTTCGCCTGTCCGCCTTGGCTAAGGTTTAGCTCGTCGGAAAAAGTTGAAACCAGAATACGACTGGGCGAACGACCATCGGAACGGGCGGTTCTTTGTGTCGCATCTATCTCTGTTGATTGATCGACACCGGCATCCGCCCCAATAATAGGATAGCGCGCGTCTTCAATGTTATAGGTCAATTCACCACTTACACGGTCCAGCCATACGTTACCGATCATACCGTGCTTTGCGGGTGTCGCACCTGTGGCAAGACTTGAATGTCCAACAATGGTTTCAGTATTGGCATGTGAGTGATGGGCATTGCGGTACACAATCCCGTTTTCCATAAGATAGCGAAACCCGTTTTCGCCCAGTCGATCCTTATAACGCCAAGGCAGGTCACCGCGCAGCTGATCTACTGTGATTTGTAATATCAATTTAGGTTTTTGAATATCTTTTGCGGCAATTGGCGTTGCAGTAACTACAGGAACTACAGGAACTACACAAATGGCTGCACATTTTATAAAATTATACATAAATAACCTCTTACATTGTTCATAGATTCAGGAACCAAGTAAAAAACCACCCCGCCGTTAAGCGGAGTGGCGGAGTGATTGAGTTGGAAAAATTATTTAGAGCCAATCCCTGATAGAATTGTTTCTTTTGCATCCCCAATTGTAAAGCTGCCTGGTTTTTGACGTGGTGGAAATTCCTTAAAGGTTTCAAGGAATTGCCCAATATAATCAGCTGCTGGAAGCAACAAGAATACATGATCCAGATACCAGTCCCAATATGTGTTTGATGTTAATGTCGCACGTTCATATGGGTCACGACGCAAATTGAACAATAATGGTATGCGCAGTTTTGTCCAAGGTTCACCCCATGCCAGCAATGTACCTTCTACGCGCTGCTCAAGGAATATCGCTTTCCAATCACCATAACGCAATGCAGTCAGGTCACCTTCATCCGAGAAATAGACGACTTCCTTACGCGGGCCTTCTTCCACTTTACCAGTCAGGTAAGGCAAGAAATTGTATCCATCCAGATGCACATTGTATTCACGGCCAATAGCCTTAACACCACCAGCTTTCAGTTGCTCCTTGATGTCTGGGTTGCCGGCAACAGCTACATAAGTTGGCAGCCAATCCATATGGTGCATAATCTCGTTGGAAACAGAACCTTCCTTGATTTTGCCTGGCCAACGCACCATAGATGGCACGCGCCAGCCGCCTTCCCAATTGGTATTTTTCTCACCACGGAAAGGTGTCATACCTGCATCCGGCCAAGTGTTCATGTGAACACCGTTATCAGTTGAATAGTGTACGATGGTATTGTCACCGATGCCTAACTCATCAACTTTATCAAGCAACATACCAACGTGACGGTCGTGTTCGACCATACCATCACCATATTCGTCCTGACCGGAAATGCCGCGCAATTCCGCTTTCACATGTGTGCGGAAATGCATCCGCGTTCCATTCCACCAAACAAAAAACGGTTTTTCAGCAGCATGAGCGCGATCAATAAAATCAAGGGCTTTACCAAGTGTCTCGTCATCAACAGTTTCCATACGTTTCTTTGTCAGTGGCCCGGTATCTATGATTTCGCCACCTGCTGTAGAAGAAATAACGCCCCGAGGGCCGTATTTTTCGCGAAAAGCCGGATCTTTGGGGTAATCTTCCAACTCGGGTTCTTCTTCTGCATTCAGATGATAGAGGTTGCCGAAAAACTCATCAAATCCATGATTGGTCGGCAGCATTTCATCTAGGTCACCAAGGTGATTTTTACCAAACTGCCCCGTAACATAGCCGTGCTCTTTCAATAAACCGGCGATAGTCGGGTCTTCGATTTTCATGCCTTCTTTGGCACCCGGCATGCCAACTTTTGACAGGCCGCTGCGAAACACACTTTGTCCCATGATGTAGGATGCCCGGCCCGCAGTACAGGATTGTTCGGCGTAATAATCAGTAAAGATCATACCTTCATTGGCAATCCGGTCAATGTTCGGTGTACGGTACCCCATCATCCCCATTGTGTAGGCGCTGATGTTGGATTGGCCGATATCATCGCCCCAGATAACAAGTATATTTGGCTTGTCTGTTGCCGCATTTGCGGCCCCGAATACCAGCGTCGACGCGGTCAGAACCGATGCAAATGTATATCGCGTTTTTTTGGTATGTTAGTGATATATAACTTAACATTTAAACTCCCTTTCAATTTATGTATTAGTCAATTATTTTCGACTAGCTCTCAGTAATCGAAATACTAACCGCTTAGTTCTAAATCTGTCAATTTTTTTCAACTAATAAAATGATGCCACTATCTTATGACCATAACTTGCAATTAAGATTATATAATGCCAACTTCCGACCCTTGATCAACACGCTCTACAAACAAAAAAGATCTAAAATATATGAACAATCCATTTTCTATAAAACCCGGTTTACGTGAATTTCCCCCAACAATTATTATACCGAGTATTTTATACTTTCTTGTAATACTAGCCGGATTTATGCCAAGCACATCATATGCCCAAGGCAAAATTGATCATCCAAAATACGTCACTACCAAAGCATGCACTGATTGTCATCAGGAACAAAAAACGCTTTGGGACATGTCCGATCACAGTTGGGCATGGCTTCCTGCCACAAAAGAAAATGTACTGGGTGATTTCAACAGTACAGCCTTCAAACATCATGGCGTTACAACCCGTTTTCTAACCGATGCAGATAAATTTTGGATCGAAACCAAGGATGAAAAAGGCAGCTTGCAAAAATATCAAATCCAATATGCCGTTGGCGTCAAACCACTTCAACAATATCTGATTGAACAAGATGGTGGGCGGCTGCAAGTATTGGACATCGCCTGGGATACTGTAACGAATAAGTGGTTTATGGTATTTCCGGAACAACAAGATAATATTCCGGGAAATGCGCTGCACTGGACAGGCGTGTATAAAAACTGGAATGGCCGTTGCGCTGAATGTCACGCCACAGATTTCAAGAAAAATTACGACATGCCCACCCGTTCATTCGCTAGCACATGGAGTGAACCCGGTGTGACCTGTGAGGCATGTCATGGCCCGGGACAAGCACATGTGCAATGGGCTGAAAAACCGGATATATTTGAACTTAAGGCTTATTTGGGAATAACCGAAAAAGGCCTGCTAAAAGTAAAAGGGCAAAGCCCTGCTGAACGTGGAATTCAGGTTTGCGCAGGTTGCCATTCACGGCGCAGCGCATTTACAGAAAACAGTCCTTTGCCCGGCTCCGCATTCTCTGACAATTACAATCTAGCCCTGTTACGGCCTGATTTATACCACTCTGATGGTCAGATCAAAGACGAAGTCTATGTATTGGGTTCTTTCCTGCAAAGCAAAATGTATGCCGCAGGTGTAACGTGTTCAGATTGTCACAATCCACATTCAGGTCAGGTTAAAACCACTGAAAACACGCTATGTTCACAATGTCATAACAGTGATGGGAACACGCGCTTTCCATCTTTAGTGAAAAAAACTTATGACAGTCCTTCCCACCATAATCATCCGGTGGGATCCAAGGGCGCACAATGTGTTTCATGCCATATGCCTGAAACAACATATATGGCGGTTGACGCACGCCGCGATCATCGTTTTGGCATCCCCAACCCACAAGACAGTTCTGCGATCGGAACACCGAATGCCTGTACCGGTTGCCATGTCGATAAAGACGCAGATTGGGCTATTAAAACACTAAATGAATGGTTTCCGAACTCCAAAAGGACAACGACAGAATTTGCCGTTATTTTCAACAGAGTTGAGCGTTCACCAAATCTGCAAACAAATGTTGCTGATTTAATGTCAATTGCAGAAAACCCGGAATTGCCCGCTATCATTCGCGCCTCTGCATTCGAAAAATTATTACCGTACGGGGCAGAACTTTCGTGGCAGAACCTGAAACGCTATCTGACACACGAAAGCCCTTTCATCAGGGCTGCAACGACCCGTCTATTTCAACAATCCCCGCCCAATGTTGCTATAGCAAACCTGATCCCGAGGTTAAGCGATAAAATGCGTGCGGTAAGGATAGCTGCTGCAAGAAGCCTGATCACGATTTCTCCTACGCATTTTACACCGGATCAAAGAGAGCTATTTTCAGGTGCATTCATCGAGTTTCAGAAATCACTTCTTGCCAGCGCGGACCATCCAAGTACCCAAATGGGACTTGCCGGACTTGCACTGTCATTCAGGAACATCAAGGCCGCCAAGGCCGCCATTGGCGAGGCATTGATAATTGATCCGCAGTTATCCGATGCATGGATTATGAAGGCAAAGCTGGAAACCGCTGAAAGACGTCCTGATTTGGTAGAGAAGACTATGCAGGATGCACAAACTGCTTTACCGAACTCCTTTGTTATTTTTCAATATTTCGGAAATTATCTGGCAAGCCAGCGTCAATTTGATCGCGCAATAAGCAATCTGGAAAAAGCAGCGTTATTGTCTGGCGATGATCCCTTTGTATTAACTGATTACGCTGCCGTTCTTAGTCAAGCAGGCGAATATCCAAAAGCCCTTACCATCCTGAATGCCCTCTTGGGCCAGCAACCTGATAATGTGACAGTTCTGTTTCTGAAGGCAAATGCACAATTGGAATTGGGTCAGACAGGGCAGTCGAAAAAAACTGTAAAGCAATTGCTGGCCATAAACCCTGATTATCCACTACCCCAATCTATGATTAAATAGGTTCTTGTGGTACCCGCGGCCGGACTCGAACCGGCACGGCCGAAGCCCAGAGATTTTAAGTCTCTTATGTCTACCATTCCATCACGCGGGCATGCTTGATGTTGGCGCACATTCGCTTTTTCACGACCATTTGTAAATAAAGCAAATGCCGAAAGTTGAAAATATTTATATAGATATTATCGCCTATCCCGTTGCCATTCCCCAACCCTCTGTCTACCACTTGGAAAACAGAGATAATTTCATGCCCACCCCCTATGATGCTCCCTTAGACAGCGTAAAAGACACAATTCATCCGGTTGAAGAGCGTGACAATCTGCGTGGTATTCTGTGGATGCTGGTTTCAGTTCTTGTCGCCAGCATCATGACCTTGGCTGTCCGTGTCGTATCTCTGGAATTAAGTAGCGTACAAGTGGTGCTTTACAGATCAGCTATCGCGATTGTGCTGGTGGGGGCGGCTTTTATTCTTGTCACACCTTTGCGCAAGAAACTATCGTTCAGTAAACCTGTGCAACATCTTATTCGCGGTACATTGGTGGCTATTGCCACGCATTTCGGATTTTACACCATTGCTACGATACCGCTGGCTACTGCGACGGTATTGTTTTTCACCGCACCTATTTTTGCGACACTACTGGCCATGCTCATTCATAAAGAAACCATCGGGCCGCGGCGTATCGCGGCGATTTTCGCCGGTTTTATCGGGGCGCTTGTGGTCTTGCGTCCGGGCTTTGGCGAGCTAAATCTTGGTATGTTAACCGCGATGGGCAGTTCATTGTGCTTTGCAAGCGCGCTGACGATGTCGCGAAAACTTGCGCAGGCGGATGGCCCGTTGAGTACCTATTTTTCATCCATCGTGATCACCACCTTGTTGACGATCCCGATTGTCGGCACTGATCTGGTTATTCCAGATATCGGGACCACGTGGGTTGCGATTATTTTGGTAGCTCTGACCAGCATGGTGCGCGGTATTGCGGATATCGAGGCTTACCGCCACGCAGAGGCAGGCCTACTGGCGCCCGTGGCCTATCTGCGGCTGGTTTTCATCGGGATTGCCGCTTATTTTATGTTTGGGGAAAAGCCCGACTGGCAAACGCTTTTGGGGGCCGTGATTATCATAGGCTCCACGCTTTATATCGCCCAGCGCGAGGCGGCTTTGAAAAAGCGTGCTAAGGCGAAAAATAACTAAAATTCCCCCGAAAAATAAATGTCCCAGTTGGGACAGGTATTTAACATATTGATATTGTTTACCTTTATAGATTTTTCTAGCACCCCCACTATCAAATTTAAAGCTTACGCTTGCCGGCGGTATGTCGCGGGAGCAGTTTGGTGGTATTTCTTGAATACGCGACCAAATGCGGCTTCAGATTGATAACCCACTTCTTCTGCTATCTTGATGATTGGTTCATCGGTTTTCAATAATTTCTGACTGGCAATCTGCATGCGCCAGTTGGTTATATAGCCCATGGGTGTCACCATCATGCATTTCACAAACCGCATCGCAAAAGTTGTGCGCGACAACCCGGCAATTTTCGCCATATGTCCCAGTGTCCACGGATAGGCCGGATCTTGATGAACAGCTGTCAGCACGCGCGCAATATTGGGGTTGCTGAAGCCGGACAAAACCGGTCTGTCCGCACCTTCTGTTTCCAGATAATCACGTAAGGCTTGTGCAAAGATAATTTCCGATAATTTCAAACCGATCAGATCGCCCCCCATTTGGGCACGCCCCACCTCATTTCCGATTACCCGCAAAGTATTTTCCATCCAACGGCCGGATGTTTCGCCATAATTGCGTATATGTATATAGGGTGGCAGGGCATCAATCAGCATATGGCTGACATGGCTTGCAAATGAAAAATGCCCACAAACCAACTGGGTTTCGTGATGGGTACCAAATTCGCCACCATAAACCAACGCACCAGTGCCATTATAACCAGATGCTTCTACCACTTGGTCTAGCTGAACCGCTAATTCTTCGGTGGTAGGATCACAATAAAGCGCATGTGTTGCCCCGCGCATGATAATAATTAAATCACCCTGCTCCAATGTCACAGGTGCAGATTGATCTCCGACCCGCACCAGACAGCGGCCTTTATCGGCATAATGAAACCGCGCCACGTTTTCAAAAGCCGGAACTCTGATACTCCACGGGGAAGTGAACGATGTCCGGAAATATAAGGTTCCCGACAATTGAAGATGAGATAAAATATCACTGAGTATGTCCATGCCGGTTCCAATGGTTGCCATTTCTACATGACGAGTTAATCACATTTTGTAAAGCATCCGTACGATTGATCAATTTATTTGAACTTTCAATCATTCAAACAACAGTAATTATATCTTATCAGTATGGCATCAAGTAGCGGCATTTTATGCGGCACCTAAACCTTAAGGATAATATTATGAAAATCAAAACAACACTTCTAGCCGCAGGCTTTATCGCATCAATGGTGGGTGTTGCCCATGCCAACGATCCAGCAAAGCTAAACGATCTGGAAATCGCGCATGTTGCCTATATCGCTGACAATATCGATATACGTTACGCGCATCTGGCATTGGCGATTTCAAGCAATCCAGCCATTCACGATTTTGCAAAAACCATGATCCGTGATCATACAGCCGTAAATGAACAAGCCCTTGCTCTTTTGGCAAAACTGGATGCACAACCACAGGATAATTTTCTAAGTCAATCCTTGCAGGAAAATGCAGAAAAACTGATTACAGAAATGAGCGCGCTTCGCGGTGCCGCATTCGATAAGTTTTATGCAGAAAATGAATTGGCTTACCATAAGGCGGTTAATGATCTGGTTGGCAATACGTTCATACCAAACATAGAAAATGCGGAAGTGAAGTCACTTTTCGAAGCCGGTTTGGAGATTTTCCAAGCCCATGAGCATCATGCAGAAATGATGGTTGGCGAAGTCAACTGATGCAAAAGATCAATAGGCGAAATCTACTGATAAGTTCCGTGGCAGTATGTACTGTCACGGGGCTTAATCTTGCGCAGGCCCACACAACCCCTGCTGAATATACAATAAACATTCGCAAGTTCAAATTTGAACCCGATCATATCGATGTGCATATCGGTGATACAATCACATGGGTCAATCAGGATTTAGTAGCACATACGGCAACAGCCGAAGCTGGGGATTGGGACACGGAAATGTTGGAAAAAAGTCAAAGCAAATCTTTGCAAGTGACAAAAGGAATGACCGGTGAATACTTCTGCGTGTTCCATCCACATATGAAAGGAACGATTAATATAAAATAATTGCCACGATTTTAATCAAACGAAAGAATGGTTTTCAAGATAGGAATATGTCGGTGATGCTGGGGGGGGGGCGTTGCAAATGTGATCTGAAGTCGATCCCAGAATTGCTTTGAAATTGAATGCCTAAGAGTTCTTCAATGGGTTCGGGCGATTGTTAAAAGCCTTCAATGCATCGCCGATCGTGGGGAAATCACGTTCGCTTTGCGCCTCATCCCGTTCTTTCCCCCAATCACCGGAAAAAAACCTGGAACGGCTTCGTTTGGCGCGGGCGCGGACCAGCACAATACCTTGAGCTGCCAACTCTTCAGTCAGATCATCAATCTTTTGAACTGCCGTGGTATCCATTATGTTGATCGGGCTGGCATCGATAATAACCCATTCGACAGGTGTTTCAGCCGCTTCAATCGCTTCCAGAAGACTCTGTTTGAAATAATCTATATTGTAGAACAACAGATCGGATTCAAACCGAAAGAGAAGCAGACCGGGATAAGTTATCGCATCGGGATAATCCAAAACGCTATGATACCCTTTGGGGCCGATATCCTTTGTGTGCCCCAGAATTGTGACATGGGGCCGTGAGCCCACATATATCAACCATGCAAAAGTCAGTATAAGGCTAAGGAATACACCCGGAAGTGCGCCCAGCACCAGTATACCGAACGTGGTTCCAAGCGAGAGCATAAGCTCGCGCCGGCTGACACAGAAAAGATCGTACAGTGCGTTAAAATCAATAAGGCCAAAAGCCGCGACCATAATGACCACTGCCAAGCCCGCGTTGGGCATATAACTTATCGGCCCCGTCAGAAAGAACAACACAAAAAGCATCACTGCAGCTGCAATAATACCCACCAACTGGGTTTTCCCGCCTGTCGCATTATTGACAGCGGTACGCGAGTCTGCGCCTGTGACGGGGAAGCCCTGAAAAAGTCCTGTGAGAATATTCGCGGCACCAAAAGCAATCATTTCCTGATTGGCGTCAATCTCGTAATTATTACGGCTGGCGAAACTTTTGGCGGTCAACACACCGCTTGTGTAACTGATCAGCATAACGGCGGCCGCATCGCCTATCAGTTCGGCGTAAACCGCAAAATCAAACACGACGAAGTGAAATTCTGGAAGACCCGCTCGCACCGATCCAAGAAGCGCAATATCGAATTCCACCAGTTCAAAAACAAACACCACTATGATACCGGTCATCACAACGACCAGAGCCGCAGGGATCTTCGGCGCAAAATACTGCAGTGCAATTAAGAGCCCGAACAGCCCGATACCAAGTATCATTGTCGGCTGGTGAACTGCCTCGAAGTGACTCAATACATTGAAAAATTCCAGTAATTTGGGGAAAAATTCACTGGCGTAACTGGTATAACCGAACAGTTTGGGAAGCTGCCCGACGATGATCAATAAGGCGATACCGTTTAGAAATCCGACAAGGACCGGTTGGGACAGGAAATTCGCAATGAAACCCAATTTCGCAATACCGCCTATGACATAGAATACACCTGTCATCAGCGTGAGAACAACCATAATGGCCATATATTTTTCTGGGTCACCGCCCGCCAAATGCCCTACACTGCCCGCAACCATAATACAGGTTGCAGCATCCGGACCGACCATCAACTGGCGGGACGAGCCGAATATGGCATATGCAAGCAGTGGAAAAATTGCTGAATACATGCCGACAACAATCGGAACGCCGGCAAGTTCGGCATAGGCAATACCGATGGGAAGTGCTATGGCAGCAACAGACAATCCCGCGCCGAAATCGCGCGGCAGCCATGAGCGGTCATATTGCATCAAGGTATCCAGCCCCGGCGCGTATTGACGGACCAGATTCCGAAAAGCCACGGAAACATTGCTCTCGTTGCTCATAAAACCCCTCCGAACGGTAAATAACCCATATAACGTACGTTACGCATTGAATGCCCGCTCGTCCAGTTACAGGGTTTTATCCGAATGAGTGGCCTTTTGGATAGCACCGCTTAAAGTGCTTTACGCGCGGCAAGAGCCGCCGTAATCGTGCCGTCATCAAGATAATCCAGCTCGCCGCCGATGGGCACGCCTTGGGCTAGCAGGCTGATCTCGACCTCTGTATCTTCCAGTTGATCGGCGATATAATGCGCGGTGGTTTGCCCGTCGACAGTGGCATTGAGGGCCAGAACAACCTCTTGCACAGCTTCATCCCTGACCCGATCTACCAACAGCGGGATGCGCAATTCTTCCGGCCCAACCCCATCGAGTGCCGACAGTGATCCGCCCAGCACATGATAGCGCCCCTTAAAGGCCGCCGCGCGTTCCATTGCCCAAAGATCGGCGACATCTTCAACCACACAAATCTGCCCGTTCCGGCGCTTGCCATTGGTGCAAATCTCACAGAGGTCATCGGTGCCGATATTGCCACAAAGTGTACATTCGCGAGCGGTTTGCGCGACATTGAACAGCGCATCGGCCAGCGGGTTCAGTATGATGGATCGTTTCTTGATCAGATGCAAAACCGCACGTCGCGCCGAACGCGGGCCCAAGCCCGGAAGCTTGGCCATGAGCGCAATCAGATTGTCTATGTCAGAGTTTTTACTGCTCACATTCGCCCCTAAAACGGCAGTTCCATACCTGCAGGCAAGTTCAACCCTTCGGTTACCTTCGACATTTCTTCTTTGGCGGCAACAGCGGCTTTTTCCTGTGCATCCTTAATGGCGGCAACAATCAGATCCTCTACAACCTCTTTTTCGCTGGGCACAAGAATGGTAGGGTCAATATCCAGCCGCCGCAGCATCCCTTTTGCAGTAACCGTTGCAGAGACTAAACCTGCCCCTGCACCGCCCGTAACCTCGATCTCATCAAGCTTTGCCTGAGCATCTGTCATTTTGCCCTGCATTTCCTTGGCTTGCTTCATCAACTTTGCCATATCGCCCAGTTGGCCCATTCCTTTTAACATTTTGTGTTCCTTTTAAATGTCTTAATCATCTTCAAACGGATCCCAGTCATCCGCTTCTTCTTCCAGATATTGCAGTGATGCATCCGTTTCAGCATTCAAATCCGCAAAGGTTTTCACATCGCGGATTTCCGCCCCCGGAAATGCCAGCAAAACTGCCTGTACCATCGTATGTTGCATAGCTTGGCCTTGCAGATCATCCCGGTGTGCCGCGCGTTCTTCTGTTATCGTAGCCTTGCCACCGTCAGAAACAACAGTCACACCCCAGCGCGCACCAGTCCATGCTTGCAAACGTTTCGCCAATCGCGTGGCTAAATCTTTCGGAGCATCACCCGCTTGCTGAAATTCGATGCGCCCGGGTGAATACTTGACCAGTCTCACATAGTTTTCGACATCAAACAGCAGTGTCATATCGCGCCGTGATTTGATCATGTCCACGACCTGTTCAAACGCCGTAAACCGCGCCAATGCAGTGTCGGTTTGTTCTTGCGGCTGCAGTGTTTGCCCGCCACCCGCAATCATCGCCGTTGGGCCAGAGGACACCGTGCCTGCAACAGGTACGGATCCCGCAGCCTGCGTTGTGCCATTGTTAGTCGGAGCTATACTTCCACCGCCGCCGGTTGGTGGGACAGGCGGCATATCCTGCAATTTGCGGACCAGTTCTTCGGGGCTGGGCAATTCGGCCACATGGGTCAGGCGGATGATCGCCATTTCAGCGGCCATCATTGCGTTGGGTGCGGCACCCACCTCTTCCAGCGCTTTCAGCAACATCTGCCACATGCGGGTGAGCGCGCGCATCGGTAAATCACTTGCAGCCTGTTTTCCGCGTTCCCGTTCATCAGGCGATACAGTTGGATCATCCGCGGCATCAGGCGATAGTTTAATCACTGACACCCAATGGGTGATCTCGGCCATATCGCGCAACACCGCCATAGGGTCGGCCCCTTCGGCGTATTGCGAAGACAGCTCGTTCAGCGCACCTGCCGCATTGCCCTTCATAATCAGATCAAACAGATCCAATACGCGACCGCGATCCGCAAGACCAAGCATGGCGCGGACTTGGTCAACGGTGGTTTCGCCCGCACCGTGGGCAATCGCCTGATCCAGTAAAGACAACGCATCACGCACAGAGCCTTCGGCCGCACGGGTAATCAGGGCCAGTGCATCTTCGGCAACAGCAGCTTTTTCCAGTCCGGCGATTTTTTGCAAATGTGCCATCATCACTTCAGGCTCAATGCGCCGCAGATCAAAGCGTTGGCAGCGCGATAGAACCGTTACGGGGATTTTACGGATTTCCGTTGTGGCAAAGATGAATTTCACATGCTCGGGCGGCTCTTCAAGCGTTTTTAACAGCGCATTGAACGCGCTTGTCGACAACATGTGAACTTCGTCGATGATATAAATCTTGTAGCGGGCAGAAGCGGCACGGTAATGCACGCTGTCGATCAGTTCGCGAATATCGCCGACACCCGTGCGACTGGCCGCATCCATTTCCATCACATCGACGTGGCGGCCATCCGCTATGGTAATGCAGTTGTCACACAGCCCGCACGGTTCAATCGTCGGCCCGCCTTTGCCGTCCGCACCGACACAGTTCATGCCCTTGGCGATAATCCGCGCCGTCGTGGTTTTACCCACACCGCGCACGCCGGTCATGATAAAGGCATGGGCAATACGGTCAGCCTCAAACGCGTTCTTCAGGGTTTGCACCATTGCATCCTGACCGATCAGATCCTTAAAGGTTGCCGGGCGATATTTCCGCGCCAGCACCTGATAGGTTTTTTCGGTTTTCTCGGACATAATGTGCTCTGCTCCTTGGTCGGGTCGACACTAGCCATCATAGACACAAATTGCCAGTTCTACATCTACGGTTTTTTGTGAAAAGTGAGAGGCTGGACATCGACCCGAACGGGGCTCGTTGTGGCTGCTTCCTTCCGGACCTGACCAAGTTGGCGAGGCGTTCACCCGCGCCAACCTCTCATGTCCTATTTACAGGCTTCTCTTCTCCTCTTCAAGATGTTCTAACGAAAAAACCAACACATGATAAAATAAGGCCTAACCCCATGCGAAACGCAGAATCCGTCACATTTGGTGCCGCAACCCTTGATCGGGCTGCACATTTACGCAAATTGGCACCTGAATTGGCTAAAAACGCATCAACCAAAGCAATTGTGTTTTGGCGGGGCAAGCCGCTGGTCGACACCAAAACGTCAATGCTGACACGAGTTCCTATAGATCATCTGATTCTAAACGGATCAGACTCACAGATTTTTCTGGGCCTGATCGAAAATGCAGCTATTTTCGCTTACGATATCTCCACATGGGAACCCGATGCGGAGCAACAGGCAGATGATGCCGCTTTCGTTGACCAATCCCTACAACACCACCCAAAAGCCCCCAAAGGCAGCGCATTTCAGGAAGTTCGCGCAATCATGGCACTTTTGTCGCGTGATGACGCCGAATTGGCCGCTGCGGCCAAAGGCGTCTTTGGTTGGCATATTAATCATCAATTTTGTGCAAAATGCGGGGCGGCAACCGAAATAACCGAAGCAGGCTGGCAACGCGATTGTCCGGCATGCCGTGCGTCACATTTCCCGCGCACTGATCCTGTGGTCATCATGTTGATAACCCACGGGAATAACATACTGTTGGGCCGTTCCCCGGCTTGGCCGGAAAAAATGTATTCTCTGCTTGCCGGCTTCATGGAGCCGGGCGAGACCATTGAAGCCGCCGTGCGCCGTGAAGTATTTGAAGAAAGCGGCATCACTGTCGGCAACGTGGGGTATATGACCAGTCAACCCTGGCCGTTTCCCTCATCTTTAATGATTGGATGTTATGGCACAGCCACATCCATCACGATAAAACTGGATGAAAACGAACTGGATGATGCACAATGGGTTTCCAAGGAAAAAATCGTTGATGTGCTTTGCGGGAACAGTGATGATATTCTACCATCCCGAAAAGGCTCGATTGCGCAGTTTTTAATAGAAAACTGGGTCAAAGACAGTATAGCCTAGTATTACAGACGAAACAGGCAACAGATGAATTTCGAAAACAAACAAGACATCAACGCACCGGTTGAACATGTGTTTCAACAACTGTCGGATTTTGACTTTTTCGAATCCTATGCCATGCGTATGGGTGCCCAGGTAGAGCGCATGGATATTTTTACCCAAACGCAACCAGGCATGTGTTGGGCTGTCAAAGGCCATTTTCGCGGCAAAGATCGCAATCTTGAGCTAACTTTGGACAGCTACTATCCACCTGAAGCGCTATCGTATTTCTGTACGACAAAATCCTTGAATGCGGCTATCAGCCTGGACATTATCCCGCTTAGCCGCACCGAAAGCCGCATGAAGATCATTGTGGACGTCATTGCAAAAGGACTGTCTGCGCGCATTGCAATGCAGTCAGCAAAACTTGCGAAAAAATCACTTGATCGCAAGTTTGATGCACGTATGCATGAATTCGCCAACATCATTGGTGAAAAATATCACGGCTAGGGTTTTAGCACAGACCGTTACTGCTTACCCAATCACAGAAAAGCTGGAATTTTCATTGATTTTTCTTTTACGTGAAAACGCCCCGAGTGATATATCCTTGTCGATATGATCCAAATGAAACGTAACTGGTTGGGCATCATGGTCATGGCCCGCTTCGCAAGCTTCAATAATGGCAGTCATAATTTTACCGGCAACGGGCGCATTCTTAAACTGGTTCCCACTGGTTCCTACCGCCATATAGAATCCGTCCAGATCGCTTCTATCGTAAATCGGCATCCAGTCATCGGACACGTCATAAAGTGCAACCACGCCGCGTGCATGTTCCGGAACACCCAGTTCTGGCAAGCGCTGCGCCAATCGCATCACCATAATTTTCCATTGATCCGAAAAATCCGCGTTAAACTCATCCGGATCTTCCACCCATTTTTTCGGGTCACAAGCCGGATCCTCTGAACCTATCAGAATATTATTGCCAACTTCCGGACGCGCATATGTATGAATATCACTATCTGAATAGATGATACCATTGCGCTCGAAATTCATGCCCTTTGGTGCCGGTACATGCGCAACTTCGTGCCGTAAAGCACGGGTTTTAATGTTCATACCCGCGCTGACACCGGCCATATCATTAATAACGAACGAATGCGGGCCTGCCACATTAACCACAACAGCCGCGTCAATTTCAGTGCCGTCAGATAATGTTACACCTTGAATGCGTCCGTCTTTCTGGCGCAATTCCGATACTTGTGCGTTGAACATGAATTCTGCACCTGCAGCCTCGGCCGCTTGTTGGGCATTGCGTGCGCTTAATTTCGGGTCACTGACATAGCCGCCGCGCGGAAAAAACACAGCGCCGTTGACTGCATCTGCCGTTGCTTCGCCAAAGCCATCATCTTCGGGCCTTTTGGCAGGCTCAAAACTGCGGGTATCCGCACCCTGTAAATAAGTTGGTATATCATTCACTGTTACTTCGTTATATGGGCAACCGATCTGGTCCATTACATCACAGACATTGGATAGGTTATGATTATGTGGCGTCTTGATCACCAAACAGCCTGTATCATGGTACTTGATTAGATCATCGGCCACACCCGTGCCGATATAGCCTTCCCAATCCTTCCAATAATGCCAACCTTCAAAGGCAAGCGCGCAGGTTTCAAAGGCTGAATAATATGTTCGAATTATTGCGCATGAGCCAGAGGTGGAGCCGTATCCGGCCTCTGGCAACTTATCGATCGACAAGGTTTTCCAACCTTTTTTTGCCATCTCATATGCGGTACATGCACCGATTACACCTGCCCCGATGATAATTGCATCATAGGTTTTTGCCATTTTCTTACTCCACATTCAGTAATTTCACGTTATCCGGTCGCGCCATTTACAGCGCTTAGGCCGTTTGGCGGAATTTATCTGCTTTATAAACGCCTAATATGTCCAAATGTGTCGTAAAATAATCCAGCTCTTCCAAAGCACGTTTCAAAGCGGGATCATCGGGGTGGCCGATTACATCCGCATAAAACTGCGTGGCGGTGAATGAACCTTCGATCATATAGCTTTCCAGCTTGACCATATTCACACCATTGGTGGCAAACCCACCCATACCCTTATACAATGCCGCAGGAATATTACGCACACGGAATACAAATGTTGTTATAAATTCATCACTGCCGTTTTGAGGAAAATTTTGTTCGGGCGACATCACCAAAAACCGCGTGGTATTATGATGGTTGTCCTCAATATGGTGCGCCAGTATTTCCAAACCATATATCTTTGCGGCCATCTCCGAGGCTAACGCGCCCATTTCCATGTTATCGGAAGCTGCTACAGCTTGTGCAGAACCGGCCGTGTCGGGGCCCGCAACCGGAGCAATTTCGTGATTTTTTAAAAATCTGCGCACTTGACCCAATAGTACCGTATGGCTCATCGCGGATTTAACGTCTTCCAATTTCACCCCTTTTTTGGCCATCAGATTTATATGAACACGCACAAAATGCTCGCCAACGATATGTAAACCGGAGTCCGGCAACAGGCTGTGAATGTCTGCAACGCGTCCATAAGTAGAGTTTTCGACAGGTAGCATTGCAATATCAGCTTTACCGTTTTTTACCGCGGCAATCACACCTTCAAATGTATTACAGGCAATAACTTTTGCATCTGGAAAGGCTTCTTGGCACGCTTGATGGGAATAAGCCCCCAGAACTCCTTGGAATGCTACAGTGGTCGGTGATGTGTTCATTTCTTATTTTCCTAGCGGTATGAGCGTTTGAGCGCGATTCTACACCTTGATTGCAATGATGGGAAGGCTTAGAAGGTCTGCAATGAATCGCGCCATTGGGCGCCCTGCAGCGAAGGTATACAAGCCATGGATACAATGAATGTAACAAAAATAGTCGGTGGCGTCTGTGGCGCACTTTTAGTGTTCCTATTGTTCAGTTGGGTTGCAGAAGGCATGTATCACACAGGTGGTGGCCATGCGGAAGGTGAACATAAAGTCGGCTATGAGATCGAAGTTGCTGAAGCCAGCACAACAGAATCTGCGGAAGCCGGCCCGTCATTCGAAGATATGATGGCGTCAGCTGATGCTGAAAAAGGCAAAAAGGTTTTCTCAAAATGTAAAGCTTGCCATAAAACTGATGATGGCGTGAACAGCACAGGACCTCACTTGTTTGGCGTTGTTGATCGCGAAATCGGTAAAGTAGCAGGCTTTAGCTATTCTGCTGGCATGTCCGGCAAAGGTGGCACATGGGATGCAGCAACGCTGAATACATTCCTGACAAAACCTAAAAACTTTATTCCTGACACTAAAATGAGCTTCGCAGGCCTGAAGAAAGAAGCAGACCGTGCAAACCTTATTACTTATATGATGACCATCAAGTAAGTTTGCGCATAGCATTTCAATAAAGCCGCTCATTTCGGGCGGCTTTTTTAGTGGGCTAGCTACAATTTTTATACACAATTTTGTATTGCGGTTTACGCCGCGCCTGTTTTAGCTGAATATCAGGCAAATCTATTTTTGGTGAACCCATGCAAACACACATGAAACTGATAACGATTCTTTTAAGCGCAGTATGGCTGACAGTATCGCCCGCAATGGCGCAAGACGTTATCATCAAATCACACGGCATATCTACATTTGGGGATTTGAAATATGGGCCTGACTTCAAGCATTTTGATTATGTAAACCCAAACGCCCCCAAAGGCGGTGAATTTTCCACTTGGGGTTTTGGCACTTTCGACAGCATGACACCGTATATTCTAAAGGGTCAGGCAGCAGCCCTTTCATCTATCTTTTTTGAAAGCCTCATGACCGGAAGTGCAGACGAACCCGATAGCATGTACGGCCTGCTTGCCGAAACCATCGAATATCCGGAAAGCCGCCAGTGGGCGATCTTTAATTTGCGCCCTGAAGCCAGGTTTTCAGACGGTAGTCAGGTCACGGCGGATGATGTGGTTTTTTCCTTCAATATCCTATACGAAAAAGGCCGCCCTAGTTTCAAAGCAACGCTGCGCGATGTTGAAAACGTTGAAGCCCTAAGCCCGCTGAGGGTGAAGTTCACTTTCAAAGAAGGCTCCAACCTGCGCGAATTGCCACTTCTTGCAGCGGGACTACCAGTATTTTCCAAGGCCTATTATGCAGATCGTGATTTTGCCGAAAGTACATTGGAGCCGCCTTTGGGTTCCGGTGAATATATTCTGGATAAAGTTGTTCCCGGCAAAACCGCATCCTACACCAGACGCGATGATTATTGGGGCAAGGATTTACCGATCAACATAGGGCGCAGTAATTTTGACCGCCTGACAGTGGAGTTTTACACGGATACAACCGCAGCATTTGAAGGGTTCAAAGGCGGTGTCTATAATTTCCGCGCCGAGAACTACTCGAAGCTTTGGGCAACTGCCTATGACTTTCCTTCGTTAAGCAAAGGCTGGGTCGTGAAAAAGACATTACCCGATGGCAACCCGTCGGGCACACAGGGCTACTGGATAAATACGCGCAAAGAGAAATTTCAAGACCCACGCGTGCGTCAGGCTATTGGGCTTTTATTCAATTTTGAGTGGTCAAACGAGACGCTTTTTTATGGCCAATACGCCCGTACCGTCAGTTTTTGGGGGAACACCCCGATGCAGGCGAACGGCCTGCCAAGTGCAGAGGAACTTGCACTGTTGGAACCTCTGGCAGAACATTTGCCGGCCTCGGTTTTCAAAGAAGAAGCCTTCTCGCCCAACATATCAAAGACAACAAAACTTGACCGAGCAGCTTTGCGCAAAGCAGGAAAGCTTTTGGATGAAGCAGGTTGGAAAGTCATTGAAGGCAAACGTACAAACGCCAATGGTACGGTCTTGTCCGTCAATTTCCTAAATGACAGCCCCGCGTTTGAACGGATCACCAATCCTTATATCGCAAACCTCAAACGTCTTGGGGTTGACGCAAGACTTGAAACTGTTGATGCAGCCCAAGCAACCGAACGGCAAAAATCTTTTGATTATGATATCGTCATTCAACGGTTTTCAATGAGCAAAACGCCGGGCATAGAACTGCGCCGTATTTTAAGCAGCGGCTCTGCGGATGCGCATGGGTCGGATAATCTGAGTGGCATCAAAAACCCCGCTATCGACGCCCTTCTGGAAAAAATCGAACAGGCCAAAACACGCAAAGACCTGAATACCGCTGTGAGCGCCCTTGACCGCAGTCTGCGTGCATTGCACATCTGGGTGCCGCAATGGTATAATGCCACCCACCGCGTCGCATATCTGGATATCTATGAACATCCCGAAAAAATACCCCCATATGCCCTAGGACAAATGGATTTCTGGTGGTACAACGCCGACAAAGCAAAGAAACT
>SWCD01022731.1_pt3 | contig 48987 bp, 45 predicted proteins | sample 4693011 | NCBI WGS metagenome assembly SWCD01 (sample SAMN10267278, study PRJNA491770) | bioreactor metagenome | isolation source: DHS bioreactor inoculated with marine | place: Japan: Omine Ridge, Nankai Trough
ACTTAATGGGAGAAAAAAAGGCATGCGATGAAATACCTACTCTATCGAACGATATTATCATATTGGTTAGTTATTTCATCGCATGCCTTTTTTTCTCCCATTAAGTCTAAGGTAAAATACTATGAGAATTCTGGTAAAAACATTATCAGGAAATTGGCAAATTTCGAGTCATGGCTAGTGAAGTCTGATTTTGTGGCAATGTTTGTGGGAATCCCCTCCCCCCAGTTAATATAACAAAACGGATTTATATTTTGGATTAATATAGCCTTAGAATTTGCGTTAAGATATTTTTTGGTGTTTTAATTTCTTATTTTGAGTGGAGTTGTAAAATGAAAAATAAATTACGAGATTTCCAAAACCTTTTTGTTGTTGAGGGGATACTTGTTTTTTTATGGATATTGTTATTCCCAGCTGGTGATAACAATATTAAATTTTGGGGTTTATCGAAAATTCACTTTTTCATGTTAACCACACAATTATTATTGTTAGTTGGGATTGCAATATTTGTTTTAATTTTATTTAAAAAACCAAAATATAAAAATAGAATCACAACGTTCCTAGATAAGTTAATCAATATTGATAGATATCGCACAATAATTATGGGTATTTTATTCTTTGGAATATTAACGAGCCTAATTTTTTTGTGGGAAAGTTATTCTTCCAAAGGATTTTTTCTGGAGAATATTCGATTTTACGAACGATTAATTCCTTGGGTTGCATGGGGGGGATTGATTTGTATCCAAACTGCATTCTATTTGATAAAACGAGATATAAGTGGCTGGCGAAATTATATTAATGTGCACGGGCTGGCTTTTACATCTATGATTGGGGTATTGTTAGTGGGGGGTTATATGCATATTTACCTTTGGGATTTGCCAATTGATATGTGGGATAAGACCCATATATATACATACGATGGAAGTTTTGATCTTGAACAACAAGATATTTATCAGATATATTCAGAAGGAATACGATTACAAAACGGCGTAAACCCGTATGGACGAGTAAAGAATTTGGGGGATGATTTATCTGTGAACAGCGTAAATACAACCTATTTTCCGGTATTCTATCTTTTGACATGGTTCACACAAAGTTTAGGTTTTGAGAGTTTTGTTCATTGGCTAATCTTGTGGCGGATTGGTTTTTTAGTTGCGAACCTGAGTATCGCTGCCCTTATATTTTTCATTATATACCATCGATTTAATTATAATCTTATGGCTGTTTTTGCAGCATTATTTTGGCTTTTTAGCCGTTGGACCTTGCATATAACAATGATTTACCATATTGAATTTCTTGCTATTTTCTTTTTCCTTTTGTCATTGAGTTTATGGCCTAGACATCAGGTGATGTCGCTGCTGGCCTTTGGATTATCATTGGGAATTAAGCAGATTGCAATATTTATGGTGCCAATATATTTAATCTGGATTTGGCAAATTTCTCGATCGGGCAGCCCAAAATTTCTCGCAAAATTGATCTTAGCAATGGTGGGAATTCCTTTACTAAGCTCTTTACCCTTTATGATATGGGATTTTCAAAGTTTCTTTAGATCGATTTTAATATCAGCAACGAGGATTTCACAAAGCCATTTTGGGATTCCCGCAGTTGACGCATTAATGGGATTAGAGGGAATAGCTGGAAAGCTACCTATGTTGGGACTGATGGCAATAGTATATATCTTAGTCTGGAGAAGGAAAATTGGCCCCTTTGTTTCAGCGTTATTGGTGATGGCCGTCTTTATTGATTTCAACTCAGTACTTTTTAGGCAATATATGACTTGGGTTGTACCGCTTTTACCCCTTGCAGCTATGGAATTTAAAAACTTTAAATCCGATTAACCTAATTTAAGCAATATATTGAATTGCCTGACGAAAAGGATCAATTATTTGCGTTAAAATAATTGAGATAGCATCTTATAAAAAGGATATTAGATAGATGTCAAAGTTTGGACTAGAATTTTACGATGACAAAACTTTTAAAAATTTTATCTTTGAACAAGATGAAATAATTGATGTTGAATTTCATGATTGTATTTTTGAGAAATCCTCTTTTGTGGAGACAAAATTTGCAAGTTGTAAGTTCACCGATTGTACTTTCAGCAATTGTGACCTGAGTATGATCAATGTGGGTGAATGCAATTTTGTGAATACAGAATTTGAAAATTCCAAGATGATTGGTATCGATTGGACGAGTTCTAATCTGGGAAAGCAGGCTAAGTTTCAATTCTATAAAAATATCGATTTTAATAATTGTGTGATAAATTATTCGAATTTTCTTGGATTGAATCTCAAGAAAATATTATTTCATAATTGCATCGCAAAAGAAGTTGATTTTTCTGAAGCAAATCTAAATGAAGCTAATTTTTCAGGAACCGATCTTGAGGGTTCGCTTTTCAAGCAAACAGATCTCACTGATGCAAATTTTGTTGGGGCTAAAAACTATACGATCGTGCCTGGGTTGAACAAAATGAAAGGGGCAAAGTTCTCCATGCCGGAAGTCCTTTCTCTGTTATATAGTATGGAGATCGAGATCGTGGATGAGCTCGCGCGGGAAGAATCAGATCAGCAATAATATATTTGTGGAGGATAACTTTTGGAAATAAATCTTGAAAATAGACATGTAAAACTCGATCCTAAAGATCCCCATTTTTATAATAATCCATATCCTTATTACGAAGAGATCAGGGAAAAGACCCCGATTTTTTATTGGGAGGATTTTAATATATGGTGTTTTGTAAACCATGAAGATGTGGATGCGGTTTTACGAAACCGAGATTTTGGCGTTCAATTAGATCATCTGGCTCCTCGCGATGAGCTAGGATTGGCACCGATCCCAGAGAATGTGAAGGTTTTTCATGAGAATGACAGCAACGGTATATTGGGAATGGAACCCCCAAGACATACTCAAATTCGGAAACTTGTACAAAAATCCTTTATGAATAGACAAATCGGGGGATTTAAATCTCGGATCGAAGAACTCTCTCATCAATTAATTGATGATATTGAGAAGCATGACCGAACAAACCTACTTGAATCCTTTTCTACTCCCATTCCGATCACGATCATTGCGGAACTGCTGGGGGTTCCGATCGATATGGGTTCTCAGATGTTGGGTTGGTCGCACGATATGGTGAGGATGTATCAGGTGGGCAAAACAACTGAGGATGAAACAAAGGCGGTGAAGGCTACAGTAGAATTTAGTGATTATTTGAGATTGCATATCGATGAACGCAGATACAAACCAAAAGATGACCTGCTGACGCAATTAATTGAAATTCAGGATGAGGGAGATAGATTAACCGAAGATGAATTGATCGCGAACTGTATTTTGTTGTTAAACGCGGGTCATGAAGCGACGGTGAACGTGATCGGGAATGGTGTTTATGCTTTACTTAAAAACCCCGATCAACTCCAGTTATTACGGGAGAAACCGGAATTAATTGAAAATGCGGTGGAGGAAATCTTGCGATATGATACCCCTCTGCATTTTTTCAAACGTTGGATATTAAAGGATTCTAAAATCGGGGATAAGGTTTTTTCTTTTAAAACTCAGGTGGCAGTTTTATTGGGAGCGGCTAATAGGGACCCGGCGGTGTTTGATAAACCCGAGAAATTAGATGTGACTCGAAAATATAATCCGCATCTTTCTTTTGGGGGCGGGATCCATTTTTGTGTGGGTGCCCCATTGGCAAGGTTGGAACTGCAAACCGCGATCCCGATCTTGTTAGAACGTCTACCTAATTTGCGGTTGGATTCTGAGCCACAGTTTGCGGATACATATCATTTTCGTGGGCTTGAATCCTTGGTTGTTAGATACTGAGAGATTCTTTTTAGGGAAAAATTAAAACATGCTTTGTTGTTTTGACTTTTCCCGATAACCCTGGTCAGGCAGCAAATCCTTTTGTTTAGAGGCGGCGACAGCTAGCATGTCACAGCGTTCATTGGCCGGATCCCCTGCGTGACCCTTAACCCATTTAAATGTAACCTGATGTTTCTTTAGCTGAGGCAACAATTGCTTCCAGAGATCTATGTTCTCTGCTTTATCTTTTTTGTTTCTTTTCCATTTATTTGCCTGCCATCTAAAGACCCATTCTTTATTGATGGCGTCGACCAAATATTTACTATCACTATAAAGGGTGACCTGGCTGGGTTCGTTGAGACCTTTTAAGCCAAGGATTGCGGCTAACAACTCCATGCGATTGTTTGTGGTCAGCAAGAAACCACCAGATAGTTCTCTCGAACCTTTTGAGTCTTTGATGACGATGCCATATCCTCCGGGACCAGGGTTTCCTGTGCAGGCTCCGTCTGTATAAATTGTGATTTTTTTTGTATTCATTATTTTGATTTTTTTCCTGGCAATGTTGATTTAATTAAAGGGTTTATTGCGAGTAAGATGTTTCCAGGTTGAACAGATTTTGATCGGGTAAGATGCATTCCTTGGGGAACATGCATATCAATACCCCAATTGTCAGCAACCTCACAAGAATTGGGTACTTGACCATATTTTTCGGTGTAGTGTTGCATTGCCCTCACTAAATTTTGAAAGGGAGGGTCTTCGTTTTGGTTTTTATCTATCTGCCACATCATCCAATCTAATGTGGGAGCTTTTTTATTACCCATGGGGTTATATTATACGTCAGAGGAAATAATACTGTTGTAGATAATGAATAATAATCGATGTGGTTGATTTATTCAGTTCTTAATAGGATAATAATTTAAATTTTCGTTAGGATTTTCATATGCCGATTGAGCCCCTTCCTTTTACTAGGGAAGAAATTAACAATAGTATCGTTGATCGATTTGAAAAGATCGTTTTAGCCTTTCCACAAAGGTTAGCTATTAAAACGAATAAAGAAGAGCTTACCTTTCAAGAATTAAATCGAAGGGTAAATAAGTTGGCATTTAAGATATTGGATCAGGGAGATAAAGCAGTAAATAGCATTGCAATTTTTCTTAGCCATAATGAAGGTCCAATCATTGCAATGATGAGTATCCTAAAGACAGGGAAAGTTTTTGTGCCTTTAAATCCCAGTTCACCGGATGAGCGCATCCAAAAGATCCTTCGATCGTCTAGTGCAGAAATAGTAATTACCGATTATCGGTATATCAAAAGGTTGACGAAACTTGGCGTAAATAAAAGTGCTCAGGTCATCAATATTGACAATCTTCCTAAGGATCTTCCAGAAAACAATCCGGGAATTAAATCAAAAGCTGAAGATCTACTGGCAATCATTTATACATCTGGATCTACCGGCATTCCTAAAGGTGTGATGCATGTTCAAAAAACAATTATGCATAATACCTGGGTGCAAACCGACTCATTGAAGATCAATCCCCAAGATCGACATACATTAATTCCCCATCTTTCGTATGTAGCTGGATCAACGGATATTCTACGGACATTGTTAAATGGGGCGAGTCTGTTCCCAATCGACTTTTTGGAAGTGGGGTTGAAGGGCATCAGCAATACAATTGAAAAAGAAAAAATCTCTATTTTTCATTCTGTTCCCACAATCTTTCGGAGGTTGATAGAAGAAGAGGCTCAGGGACACGATTATTCATCGGTGAGGATCGTTCATTTGGGTGGAGAACCAGTTTATGCGGGGGATGTGCGATTGATCCGAAAATATTTTTCTAAAGATTGCGTCTTATTAAATAATTTAGGGTCTACAGAAGTGCCAACTTATCGACGATATATTGTTTCTGGAGGGATTGAAGTGGAGGAGGGGAATTTGCCGGTGGGCGTTCCCGTATCTGATAAAAAGGTGACAATTGTGGGGGAAAATGGAAAGGAATTGGAGCCTGGTGAGGTGGGGGAAATTGTTATTGAAAGCAAATATATGTCTTGGGGATATTTCAATGACTCTGAGCGAAGTGAGAGAGTCTATCGTCCTCTCCCAACAGCCAATCAAGCGGGGCGATTCTTTTCGGGGGATATTGGGTCGATTGATGGGCAGGGAGTAATGAAGTTCTTAGGAAGAAAGGATTATCAGGTCAAAATTTTTGGTAACAGAGTTGAGTTGGGGGAAGTGGAAGCCAATATGCTTTCAATAAATGGTGTGCACCAAGCTGTGGCATTGGTAAAGCAGTTTGGTGGTGAAAAAATCTTGATGGGGTATATCGTTCTTTCAAAAGGGAAAACGCTTTCCATCGAGGAAATTCGCCATGAAATGTTGAAGAAAATCCCAAGTTTTATGGTTCCAAAACAATTTTTGATAATGGAATCTTTCCCTTATACGCAAACTAATAAGATCGATCGTGAAAAATTCCCAGAACCGGTTTCAATTAAAACTCCTAAAATTAATAATATTGATTTGCCAAGAAATGTATTGGAAGAGAGGCTATCAAAAATATGGCAGGAGAGTTTAGATCTCCCCCAGATCGGTATCAGAGACAACTTTTTTGAACTGGGCGGGGATTCATTGACTGCGGTTAAATTATTCCTATCCATTGAAAACTCTTTTGGGGTAAAGATGCCCATCTCGATTTTGTTGGAAGCTGGAGACATTGAGAAACAAGCAATGATCCTTAATGACACGGAACGAGTTATTGATTGGTCCCCCATAATTTCTGTGCAACCTTTGGGAGATAAACCTCCCCTGTTCTGTTTATTCGGAAAAGGGGGCAACCCGCTTACATTTAGACAATTTTCTGATTATTTTGGCGAGGATCAACCGGTTTTCTTTTTGCAATCTCGAGGGTTAAATGGGAGAGAAACCCCATTGAAAAGGGTTGAAGAAATTGCTTCAGATTTTATAAGAGAAATTAAAAAGATCTGGCCTCAAGGGCCGTATCGTTTTTGTGGAGCCTCGTTTGGTGGAATGGTCGGGTATGAAATAGCCAAGCAACTCAGGAAAAATAATGAAGATGTTGATCTGGTGGTCTTGTTTGATACTTATGGACCAGGGTATCCTAAATTTGAAAGTGGGATCGGAAAAATAAAAAAGAGCCTCAATAATATTGGGTATTACATTAACAAACATTTCTCGAGTTTTCGAAATGCGGATGGGCAGGGAAGAAGAAATTATTTTCGGTACTATCGTGATTTTGTACCAGAATTCTTTAGAATGAAAAAGAGAGAAATTGGGGAGGGCCTTGAGAATTGGAGATCGCAGAGGGAGATCCCCAATGAAATTAAAGAGGTTATCCGTGCTAATATTGCGGCATCAGAGAAATATCAACCAGGCCCTTACGAAGGGAAGGTGGTGCTCCTTAGGGTAAGTAATCAACCCCCAGGTGTGATACCAGATGAAAAGTTGGGATGGGGAAATGTGGAGATCCATAATTTAGATATCCATGAAATTGATGCCCATCACGGTAGTATCCTGTTTGAACCTAGTGTGAAAAAAGTTGTGGAGATTCTGCAGAAGTATTTATAGATTATTATTTTGGGTTTATAGATATTAAGAATTTAGTGACTGGCCATATAATCTGTCGCGAATATCCACAACTTGACTGCGTAAACGATCATCTTGTTCAATTAGCCCCGCAATCTTTTTGCAGCCATGCATAATGGTGGTGTGGTCTCTTCCACCAAGGACTTTGCCAATTTGGGGTAGTGAAATATGGGCTTCTTCCCTCAGCAGGTACATTGCAATTTGGCGGGGAAGTGCTACTTGACGGGAGCGATTACGGTCTAAGATCTGGTTAATGGAAATGTTAAAGGTGTTCGCAACCATACTTACAATTTGATCAGGTTCTAAATTGCGTTTTTTGGGCATCATATCTGCCAAGGCAGAATCAATTAGTTCGGTGGTGAGCGGGATCCCCCTCAAATCTGCATAGGCCATTATTCTGTTTAATGCCCCTTCTAATTCACGGATATTGGACTGCATGCGTTGGGCGATTGCTTCCAAAATTGCATTGGGCACTTTTCGCCCTTGGCGTTCAGCTTTAGATTGAAGAATTGCCAATCTGGTCTCGAGGTCTGGCGCTTGAATATCGGCGATTAATCCCCATTCGAATCTTGATCGAAGGCGATTTTCAAGGGTGCTGATTGCTTTGGGGGATCGGTCAGATGAGAGTACGATCTGTTTATTCTGCCCATGTAGGGTGTTGAAAGTATGGAAAAATTCTTCCTGTGTAGATTCTTTTCCAGCGATAAATTGAATATCATCAATCAGTAAAACATCTAAGCGACGATATTTCTCACGAAAGGCTTGGGTTTTATGGGAGCGAATAGCGGTGATTAGATCGTTGGTGAATTCTTCTGAGGAAACATAAAGGACAGAAAGTCCCCCCTGGATACAGGCATTCCCAATTGCATGTAATAAGTGGGTCTTGCCCAAACCAACCCCGCCATATAAGAATAATGGGTTGTAAGATTTAGATGGGTTCTCGGCGACTGACAATGATGCAGCGTGGGCTAATCGGTTACTAGACCCGACTATGAAATTGTCGAAAGAATAGCGGGAACTTAGGCTATTTGAATTTGGATTTATTTGGATGAGTTTTTCTTCAACGGGCAATATGGGCAGGTCTTCGGATTCTTTTTCAATCGTTTTGGTATTTTCTTGTTTTACAACAAATTGTATTTCAATGGATCGATTCATGATCCCGGTGAGGATTCTCACGACGGTGGAGGTTAATCGGCTTTCTAGCCAATCACGTGCATAGGCATTTTGTACGCCAATGATAAAGATGCCATCTTCAAAGGAAATGAATTTAGTGTCTTTAGCCCATGTATCAAATGTTGCTTTAGCCATTTCCATTTGAAGCTGACCAAGGACTGCCTGCCAGGCTTGGTTTGCACTCATCATGTACTCCTCCTCCGGAGTGTGTAAAAGTGAAATAGCAAAAATAAATATTACTGCATTGCGCGTAATAGCTTGCCCCATACCATTGATTTCGGTTGGAAATAAATTTGGGATTATGCTACTTGCTGGCTTAACTTTGGTGAAAAAAGTTAAGTTTTTCAAAATTTTGGTAACAAAAAGAATTTGTTGATATTAGGTTTTCATTGTAGCAGATGGTCGGGTTGTGTACAATACTAAATGCCTACGCCAACCTAAATAAATTACATACTTTAAGTTTCAGAATTGTTAAAGGGTTTGACGCGCGTGAAATATTTATTAATATTTTTATTAGCTTTTTTGTTCCCAATAGTAATCGGCATCAATTTAATGTGCACCCCATATGTGGGGGGTGGTTTAGGCTTTAGTTGAGTTGCGCTATGGGTGGGGGGTGAAACTTAATAAATTTTAAGGTTTTATTTCTTGGTAAATATTTTAAATGAGATTACAAAAAAAACACTTCGTTGGTTGATTCATCTGATGATTGTATGATTTTTTGAGTTCTTAGTGAACACAGATAAAAAATATGGAGACAAAAACCTTATTATCTATTGCTTTTCGTGTATAAATATCTTTATAAGCCGAAACAAAATGGCAAACCTATGTGATTTGGAGTAGGAAGGAAAGATTATACTTGTGGGATGTTTTATATGATAGGTGATGAAGGGCAATGGTGAAAAGGGCGGGGTAATATAGCTGTAAAAATTGAATTAGATTAGATATTTTTCGAACAGGGTATGAATTAGGTTTAAATTACATTTTTAGAAAATAATCCAATTCATTAAAGGTGATCGGAAAGATGTTTTGTGAAGGAAAGCATATAACGAAAGCATATGTCCTTATATGGTTTATTAAGAATGAGGGAGGAAATAAAAATTAAATACTACATTTTTTATATGGTTGAAATTTACAAGGATTATTTTATTAATGGTCTTGAAGCGATGTGTAATAATTAATTTTGAGTATAAATTAAGGCATACTAATTAACTCGGATCCAGCAGGAGTGCTCGTTGAAGAAAATAGATAGATCGAACTGGGTGAAATATTTTTCTGTTCTGGTTTCCCTAGAGGGATTAGTCGCCCTTATGGGATTGCTTTCATTAAAAAGTATGCCGGGGAATGTGTTTTTGTTTGGGTTTTCTAAGCAGCGATTGTTCATACTCTTCGTATTTGGTTCAATGCTAATATCAATTTGGTTTTTTTCCTTCAAACTTTTGAAAAATGAAGATTTTAAAACCAAGGTTCACAATGTTTTAAATAAGAAATTTCAATTGAGTAGAGTTTACTATTTATTTTTGATCCTTTGTTTTATTGGTGCAATCGCTCTCTTATTAGGAATAAATGTATTATATGAAAGTACAAACGCAGTTTATCAATCTTATTTTGAAAGAATAAAACCTATACTTTGGTTTTTTACAGTTTTGTTCATTGAGATGTTGCTTTTTGCAAGACTTTTAAAGCAGGGATTAACAATTCGATCATTTCCAATAAGCATTGCTAAAAAGTTCCTTATTTTATTATTAATTTCAGCAATGATTTTTGGATTTGTAATTTTTACTCGAATCGGTTTGGTTCCGGATGAGTTTCAATGGCGGGGTCCTGGGACACCCTTATTGTTTTTCCAAGTATTTTTTTCGGTTCTCCTAGGGTTTTTTCTCAGCAAGATTGGCAATTTGATTTTAAGTAAAGTTAAAGGGTCAGGTAATTTTAGTTGGCTAACGGTTTCCAAACTAGATCTCTTTCTCATGGTGGCCTTCTGGGTAGTGGCTTTATTTTTCTGGAAATCTGAAGGCCTTCAAACAAATTATTTTAATCCAGGAGTCACTCCGCCGAATTTTGAGTTTTATCCATATTCCGATGCTGCTGGATTCGATATTTCCTCATATCAGCTTTTAATTGGGAATGGTTTTGAATCGGATGTTCGCAGACCCTTGTTATCCGCTTTCCTGGCATTAGGTCACGGATTGTTTGGGTATTCTTATGAGTCGATAATAAACTGGCAATTGTTTTTTTATTCCTCCCTTCCGGTCTTCTTATATATATTGGTAAAAATATTACATAATCGGGTTTCGGCGGTCATGATCGCGACCCTTGTTATATTTAGGGAAATCATTTCAATTAAACTTTCAGGGTGGATCTATGTTTCGAATACGAAAATGATCATGTCAGATTTCCCAACATTATTGGGGGTTATATTGATCGTCTATTTTCTTTCTAAGTGGTTAATTCGAGAGGATAAATCAGAGATTTTGTTATTTATTGCTGGGGGAATTTTAGGATTTACAATGCTAATACGATTGCAGGTGGTTGTGATCCTATTTGCGATCATAATCTTTATATTAATTAAATTGAGATCCCAAATCAAGAAAATTGGTATTAATTTGGCAGCCTTGCTGGTTGGACTTATGATCGTAATATTGCCCTGGATGACAAGAAATTATATTGTGACAGGGTCATTTAATTTCACGGATTTTTCTAGTTCTTCTCAGGGCGGATTGATAAGTGCAAGATATGATTTGGAATCTGTAGATAGATCGGAGGATTCTGGATCTTTGTTGGAAAAAGTAATAGATGAGCCCGGTGAAGTAGCAAATTTTGTTGGCACTCATTTCATTCATAATCAATTAAATGCTTTATTGGTTCTACCGATTGATTCATTTCTCATTGAAAATATTAATTCATTCTTAAATACGCATGAATATTTTGACAGTTCTACAAAATATTTTATTAATATGTTTTCAGCCAGAAACTATGCGGAATCTCTGCCTTATTGGCCTGAATGGCAAGATGAATATTCTCTAAAATATATGATCCCCTTAACCACAAATTTATTGATTGTATTATTAGGAATTTCAGTTGCTTGGAGAAAAAACGGCCTAGCGGGAATTTTTCCTTTATTCGCATATTTTTCTTATGTGTTGGGTATTTCAATATTTAGAATTTCGGGATGGCGATTTATAATGCCTGTTGATTGGGTGGTAATTTTATATTATGGAATTGGATTAATCCAACTGGTTTTGTGGATCACGAGATATTTCAAGAATGAACCTCTTGAATTAAAAATGTTGCGAAATGACGAGTTGATTGAGGATGGTAACGATCATTCTAAAATGCAGTGGGCAACTGTTGCGGCTTTATTCTTTTTAGTCAGCATTAGTATTCCGATGGCTGAGATCGTGATTCCGAGCAGATATTCATCAGGGGATATGCAGATGGTATTGGAAGAAAAATCTAATTTTCTATTCCCAGATGATCCTGAAGAGGAATTAGGTGATTATTTGGCACAAAAAAATGCTGTGGTCATCCAAGGGTTAGCCCTGTATCCTCGATTTGACATGGCAAACGAGGGGCATTCAGGATCACAATGGGAAAGCCATATACCCCAAAAATTTTCTCGATTAGGCTTTCTTGTTGCTGAAGATTATGAAACAGTTTTGCATGTAATTTTGCCGATTGATAAATCTCCAAATATGTTTCCAAATGGGAGCGATGTGATCGTGTTGGCATGCAAAAAGGAAGGATATCTGGTTGCCAATGCTGTAATTTATGGCCAAATAGATATGGAAGAAATAATGTTCTCATCTCAGTTAGATTGGCGTTGCAACTAAAAAAATAATTTAATATATACAATTTCCCATTGGAGGGATCATGTCAGAATTAAAAACTGTTCCAAATGCTTTGAAAAACTGGTTTGTCGTTCATGCAATAACGGATTTGATATTTGGGATTCCCTTGATGCTTATGCCGGTTCTTACCCTGAAACTCTTTGGATGGGAAACGGTGGATGTGATCAGTGCAAGAGTGGTGGCGGCCGCCCTTTTTGGCATAGGGATAGAATCTTATATTGGCCGAAATGGGAGTAGGGAGGTTTTTTTAGGCATGTTAAATTTAAAAATTATATGGTCGAGTGCGGTTATCTTGGGCGTAGGTTGGTCTCTATTTAATAATGCTCAGGGGGCACCAGTGATGGGATGGGTGCTGGTAGGTGTATTCTTGATCTTTAATCTGCTATGGGTTTACTGGCGAATTAAACTGAAACAATGAGTTTCCCACTTTAATTATATTGAAAAGAGGTGTATAAAGAGGGCAAGGAAAAATTATACATTGGAGTTCAAAATGACTTTGGAGATTGGTAAGGTCCGGGATAAATTTCCGGCATTGAAAGATAAAACGATCTATTTTGACAACCCGGCGGGCACACAAGTTGTACAAAACGCGGTCGATCGAATGACCACATATATGATCGAAACAAATGCGAACCATGCGGGCGTATTTGCGAGCAGCCGAGCTTCTGATGCAGTAGTTGATGATGCAAGATTGGCGATGGCAGAATTCTTAAATGCCGAAAGCCCTAATGAAATCGTATATGGTCCAAATATGACCAGCTTAACTTTTCATCTTAGTCGATCACTGGCCCATCTGTTCAAGCCGGGGGATACGATCGTGGTGACACGACTGGATCATGATGCAAATATATCTCCGTGGGTTTTGATCGCTGAGGATGGGGATTTTAATATTGAATGGGTTGATTTTCATGTCGAAGATGGCACATTAGATATGGCGTCTTTTTCTTCTGCCTTAGAAAAAAACCCGAAATTGGTTGCTGTAGGTTATGCATCAAATGCTTTAGGGACGATAAATCCGGTAAAGGAAATTATTAAACTGGCGAAATCGGCAGGGGCACTAACTTATATCGATGCAGTTCAGTATGCACCCCATGGACCGATCGATGTGCAGGATCTTGATTGTGACTTTTTGGTTTGCTCGGCTTATAAATTTTATGGTCCTCATTTAGGGATCTTATACGGAAAATTTGATTTATTGGATGAGTTAAAGGCCTATAAGGTTCGACCTTCTTCAAACAAACCCCCTGGAAAATGGCAAACGGGAACTGCAAATTTTGAAGGGATTTGTTCCACCCACGGAGCGCTAGAGCATATTGCCTGGGTTGGCGATACTTTTGGCGAAGATTATGGGGATAGATATGCAAATAATTTTAGCGGGCGAGGGTTAAAGTATCGACAAGGAATGGCATCGATCCGAGCCTATGAATATGAACTCAGTCGCAGAATGATCGAAACTTTGAATTCTATTTCTGGTGTTCACCTGTACGGTCTTGATGATGTTCGTAGAATTGAAGAGCGAGTGCCTACCTTTGCAATTAATTTAGAGGGCATGCATCCGAAAGAATTGGCCGAGGAACTTGATAAGCAGAATATATATGTTTGGAACGGCAATTATTATGCCTTAGCGGTTACCGAACATTTAGGGGTGGAGGATAGCGGGGGGATGGTCAGGATTGGACCGGCTCACTATAATACAATTGAAGAAATTGATCGCCTCGGACGAGCTTTGGAAGAGATTAAACATAAAATAAAATAATATAACCTTAATTATTTCATCCATGGAAAACAGACATAGTTTGTATTTTGTGGGTGATTTTTGTTTTATTACTAAGGCAGGTATGGGAGTGGGAGCATATTAAATGATAAACGCTAAGGTGAGGGGGGCACCCTAGCGCTCATCGAGTTAAATATAACAAACGTCCTAAATAAAGTCAATATTTGAACATAAGAAATGTATTAATTCGCGGAGAATGTTTTAATTTAAAAGATAAACGCCAAAGTGAGGGGGGCACTCTGACGTTCATCCGCAAAATTATACTACTTGTCTGACAAATGTCAAGGGGGAAGAACAACAAATTTTCCGATGATTAAATGGGATAAAAATAAAAGAGGTGGAGAATTCTCCACCTCTTTATCTATTACCTTAAACTATAAAATGAAGAATAAAAAAATTAGTCTTCCTCTACAAACCAACTATTTGTGAGCGCAAGGCTACCTAATAAGGAATTGCATGTTTCGCCTTCTTCAGCTTCACATAAAATCGGGAATCTTTCTCCGCCCAATTCTTTCATCATTGAATCGCAGGGCCAGTAGCCTTCCATATCCACGGTGCCTTGTTCATCGATCCATTGATAAACTGGGCCTTGGCAGATTGCGTTGCCGACAAAACCGTTGTAGAGTTCCTGTTGCTGTAGGCTAACTGTGGGTTCGCCATATGTCATGATCGGATTTAGCATAGTGGGATCATCAGGATTTTGGAACAAGATCATATTGGGAATAACCAAGGTGTGGTGATCGACAAACCAATCGCAGGTGTCGAATACTTCATATCCCCATGCTGGGAATATGAATACATTCCAGGCAACAAATACGTCTTTAAAGCCATCTGTATCAGTATAAACAACTTCCCGAGGAGTAACTCTCCATCGACTAGTTTTATAATTGTTTATTGATATATCAAGATTATCTTCGCCATCATTTAGTTCTACATATGATAAAGCAGTCAATTTGCTAAATTCCCCTAAAGTGAAAGTGGAATAAAGATCTCCTTGAACACATTGTGATAATGTGTAGTCAAATGGGGGTGGCCAATCTCCTCCAGTTTTGCTTGGTGCAGCCAAGGCGGTGCTGGCGAATAATAACGTGATAATTATGGCAATAAACAGGATAGAAGTTAATCTTTTCATTTTGAAATCCTCCTCAGATATTCAAATTAATAAATATAGTCATTGATAAAGATGGGCACGAAAATATTGGGATTATTATGTGGCTCCGGTACACCTCCAATAAATGGGGGTAAGAGGTTTATTCTTACAGAAATGTAAGGTTCATATATATGATTGTACAGTAAAACGCAAACAACTCAAACACCCAATATTTTTAACTGATCATTAAATCTAATCTTCACAATTATCTTAATTTAGTCATACAGTGGGGAAAACCTTACAAAGCATAGGGAAATCCCTATATTCCTATTTAAGTAGGAATGATAGAATTTAAGTGCATTATGTGAAAATTGGAACTTTAAGGTTGGATTGGAATCCTGACTATTTAGTATTCATTCTCGCTAAGCTTTAAAAGGAGATATTAATGAATTCAAAATCTCAAAAAATTTATTCGTTTGCAATTTTTGTGTTTGCTGGAATTCTTTACGTATATTTTTTAGGTGGTTTTTTGAGACCGAAACAAAATGATCAAGCCCATGCAATCGGGATGATAAATATGAGTGGGGGTGTGGCTTTTCATCCGGTGGAATTTGAATTGGGGAAGGAATTGTTTGGGAAATTTTCAGTTTTGCTTACTGCAAAAGTGATTCCACCTGTTGCGGGAGATCTAGTTGTCGAATTGGATGGCCTGTCTGATTTGGATTATGTTGTATCTACAAGATACCCACCCGGAGTGCCAATCGCGAATCGAACTGACCCTTGGTACAAATTCGAGGATGAGGTTTTTAAAGGAGTCACATCAGGAAGCGACATGGTGATTGTAGTCAAGATAGATGCCCCTAAAGAATCCGGGGAATATATTTTGACTGTACGAGACAATGACACCGGCCAACAATATTTCTCTATGCCAGTAAGTTTTTTGCCAGAGGGGTCTGGTGTGGGTACATCAGAAGATTGCCATGAATAGCGTAGCAAAACAAGGAATATAGATGACAAGCATTTCAAACAGTAAATGGTTGAAAAATTTAAAAAGTTTAGATAAGAAACAAAAACTAAGATATACCATTATGGTCATTGGTGTTTTAGCTTTAGCTCCCCCTGTTGGGTTTGTTACTCAATGGTTTGGAAGTGGGACATTATGCGGAAATCTTTGCCCTCGGATGGCGATTGGCACAGCATTTACTAGAGAGCTGTTTACACGAACTGCAGGGGTGGCATTGCTGTTTATTTGGCTGGGGATCACCCTTTTCTTTGGCAGGTGGATGTGTAGCCATGTATGTCCTGCGGGGGGATTAACTGAATTTGGAAGCAAATTACTCCCCAAGCGGTTCAAAATCGACTATACAAAGATCATTGACGCCCCATTATTTCGATATGGATTTTTGGGTGCTTATATCATTCTTCCGATAATGGGTGTCGAATCAATATGCTGTTCTTACTGTAGTTTTAGTGTTATTCCAGAAACCTTTGGAGCATTGTTTGTGCCTCGACTAGGTTTTATGTTGGTATCAGGAACCCGACTAGTCTCGATATTCATGTTTGTATTTCTCTTGGGAATTTTTGCCAGAGATGGAAGAGGTCATTGCCATTTGGTTTGTCCAGTCGGCGCATTAGATTCAATTGTGAACGCGATTGGTGCAAAATTCAAATTTACCTTTCGTGAACGAGTGATCCCTGATACCTGTTCTGGATGTGGGGAATGTGTTGCCAATTGTCCTGCGAATGCGATCGTAGTGGATCAAGACACGGATTTGATCCTGGAAATTGACCAACGGCGATGTTACCAATGCCGATTATGTGAATCGGATTGTCCAACCCAGACAATATATTATGGAAGATTAAAAGCCTAGGAGATTTTGATGCGCAAATCATTTATGGATACCTATTCACGAGTGCGATATCGGATCAAATATTTGGCCTATGGCCTTGTCTTTGGAACAGGTGCAGCATTCTTAGGGGGAGGGGGGTGTATCGCTTCAGGGGATTGCCTAAGTTGTGGGGCTTGTGCTACAAAATTGCCAATTTTGATTTTACCTATTTTGGCTGATAGTGCAATTATGTTGATCGGTGAATCAAAAAATAAGGCAAAGAAAAGCAAGACAATTAATTTTGAATAATAGACATGAAGAATTTTGCTTAGAAAATTCATCTTAAAAAAAGAACTCGTGATATTTTACGAGTTCTTTTTTTATATTATTAGGCTAGATTAAAAGTTTAAAGTTAAAGATGATAAACTGCCTTAATCTCGGCATATTGTTCATCTGTGATAATTTCTGGTTGACCTAATTGGAGGGCATAATAATAACTTTGGAAACCCACCTCCGCATTGAATGCCTTTGAGAAGGCTTGATCGAGATCTGCTCCAATGGCAACGAGGCCATGCTTCCGTAATAATGCGACCTTTAATTCTGGCCGATTTTTGAATATTTCTACGGTATTTTCACCGGCTTTTTCTGTGCCGGGTGATGCCCAGGGTGCTACCGGAATAGGTGCGCCACATACCATCAATTCAATATTAGCCATGGGTATTGGGTCACCGATCATTGCAAAGGTTATCGCAAAGTTTGAGTGGGTGTGGCAGATTCCTCCGACATCGGGTAAGTTGCAATAAATTGCGGTATGCATGGGGGTTTCTGAGGAAGCCTTCTTCCCTTCAATTAGTTTTCCATCCAGATTAATGATCGAAATATCTTCGAGGGTCATCTCGCGATAGTCAATGCCCCCCGGCGTAATGGCAATAAGGTTCTCTTCGGTGCGTAGGCTAAAGTTTCCGGCGGACATTCGAATTAGGTCCACTTCAGTACCTTTTTTTACGGCTTCAAAGAGATGTTCGCGATCCGTTTTGTAATTCATAGTATTCTCCAAAAAAAAGCGATGCGAAAGTGAATTCGCGATTATTTAATCTTAAAATTTATATATTTGAAAAGGCATGGTCAAAATCTGCTATCACATCCTCCACATTCTCAATTCCAACAGAAAAGCGAATTAATGAATCGGTGATTCCAAATTCTAGGCGGTCTTCAGGGCCCATCGCAGCATGGGTCATGCTGGCGGGGTGCTGAATGAGCGAATCTACATTTCCCAAACTAACGGCGAGGGTGATCATTTCTAAGCTTTCCATGACTTTTACGCTTGCTTCATAACCGCCTTTCATTTCAAAAGAGAGCATGCCACCAAAGCCATTGAACATTTGCTTTTCTGCTATCGTATGGCCGGGAAAATCTTTTAATCCAGGGTAAAACACCTTTGAAACTTTGGGATGTTCAGCTAAATAATTGGAGACTGTGGCGGCGTTCTCATTATGACGCTGCATTCTAAGTTCAAAGGTTTTTAGACCGATGTTGGTCTGCCAAGTATCAAATGGGCTGGGACTGCCACCAAAAACCTTGCTGGCAAGGTAAAACTTGTCCTTGGTGGGATGGAAGAAATCAGGGTGACGGGTGACTGCTGCGCCGCCGATCACGGTTCCATGACCATTGAGGAATTTTGTAGTGGAATGTAAAACCACATCTGCCCCTAGGCTCAATGGTCTTTGGTTATAAGGTGTTGCAAAGGTGTTATCAATATATGTCCAAGCACCATGAGATTTTGCTAGGGCGGAGACTTGTGCAATATCGACGATCTCCATGGTGGGGTTTGCGGGGGTTTCTATGTAAACAACTGCAACATTTGAGTTATTGTCAAAGGCAGCCTGCCAGGCATCCATATTGCTTCCCTCAACCCAGACGACGTTAATTCCATAGAGAGGGGCAAGCTTTTTCATAAAATTATAGGCATTACCATAGATAATTTTCTGCGTGATGACCGTACTGCCCGCCTCAAGGCGAGCCATTAGGGCGGTGGTGATGGCTGCCATGCCAGAGGTTAACATCCGTCCCTTGACGAGTTCGTCGATATCAGTATCTGGATTCTGGCGGAGAATATCATAGCCTTCAAGGGCAGCAATTTTCTGGGCGAGCTGGCGGGCATTGGGGTTATCGCCACGCGTATAACTAAACCCATCATTTAATCCAGCAAATATATCCGCACCTGTTTTGACATCGGGATATGAAAATGTTGAAGTTTGGTAAATGGGTGCAATATGTGCGTGTTTAGGATTGTCTTTTTCAGCAAATTGTGTGACTAACGTGCCTAGCCCTAGTTTGTAAGGATTCTTTTTCATATAAATTTTTCTCCGATATCCCGAACTTCATTTTTGCTTGCTTCTTCATCAATGTTGGTTAATTCCCCTTTCTCTAGATGTATGACTCCATCGATCAAGACCGTGTCCACATCTGCCTTGTTGACTGAATAGACAAGGTGGGCATATATATCGTGAAGTGGCGTGAGGTGACTTTTATCAAAATCTATTATGACAATATCCGCTTGTTTGCCTAACTCAAGTGATCCTAATGTTTTATCGATTCCATATGCTTTAGCACCATTGATGGTTGCCATTTCCATTGCCTGCAGGGTGGTAAGAACCTCTGGGTTTTCATTGATCCCTTTTTGCAGAAATGCCGCTGTTCTCATCTCCCCCAAAAGATCGAGGTCATTGTTGGATGCAGCACCATCGGTACCAATGCAAACATTGATGCCTGCTTCGATCATGTCAGATATTCTGGCAATTCCCGCTCCGGTTTTCAGATTGCTTTCGGGGCAGTGAACGACATTTGTTTTACTCTCGCTGAGCATTTCAATTTCGTGATCTTGTAATTTGACACAATGTGCCAGAATGGTTTGATCATCTAACAAATTATAAGATTTTAATAATTCAATAGGTGTTTTGCCATATTGCGAAACGACGTCGTTGACTTCGGTTTGGTTTTCGGAGGCGTGGGTAGTAAAGTGAACACCATATTCTTCCTTGAATTCGTAAACTTTCTGCATCAATTCAGGATTGGTGGTGTAGGTGCTGTGTGCCTGAATGATGGGATTAATAAATTTATAGTCTCTAATTTTATCTAAAACATTGCGGGCGGTGCTAATCATCTCGTCAAAATCGGGGTCCCCTATTGCTGTGATCGGTGGCCCGGAGATGATACGAAAGCCAACTTCTTCAGCAAGATCTATCGTGGCCATATAATGCCAATACATATCGTGGGCGGTGGTGATGCCCCCGCGAATCATTTCGGCGAATGCTAATTTTGAGCCTGCTCGTACACTGTTTTCATCCAGAAGGGTTAACTCGTATTTCCAGACTCTTTCTAACCATTTTTGTAATTTTAAATCTTCTACAAATCCCCGAAACAATGTCATGGCGATATGACCATGTGCATTGATCAGGCCGGGGATGAGCACTTTCCCTTTTGCATCGATGGTTCTTTTAGCAGATATGTCGGGGGGGTGTTGCTCGGTGGTAAAAATATCAGTAATTTTATTTCCTGATATGGCTAAAACACCGTTATTGATAACACGGCGATTTTCATCCATCGTGACTATATTACCCCCGGTAATTAGCAGATCATAATGCTTATTTATATCCATAATATTCTTCCAATAGACAAAAGAAACCCGGTTTAGTTCAAATGGAAAAAGAACTTATTGAATAAAAACCGGGCATCTTGTTTTAATTTATTTACATATTGGGGAAGAAAAGATCCCTCCCCAATAGTAGATTTAAAACTAATCTTTAAAGGTCGTCGTCTGTGAATTGTTCTCGACCAGAAAGCATGAAGCTGGCGATGATTACTACAACTAAGAATGGCAAGACGGCAAGCCAAACAGATAATTCTTCCGTTGCACCAGCAAAACCATAAATTTCCTGTCCGGCTGCGCCAACTGCGACCATGAGGCCGACGATCAAACCACCAATTGCACCAACGATCATCAAAAGGGAACCCAAGTTGATAGAGAAACCTTTGGCAACATCAGATTCATTCATGATGTCTGTCCAAAGTAAGCCCCAGCGTTTTACTCTTGGGTAGAATAAACCAAGAAGGATCGGGCCTAAAACTACAGCAGCTGCAAAGTTGTTTACAGTGATCGTGATCGCTAAGAATGCAAATGGAACGATGCCTGCGAGGTCAAGATACCAGGAAATGATGATGGCGCATGCTGCGGAAGCAGTTAATGCGACAATTTCGAAGGCCAAGATCTTCTTCCAGGAGTTCATTTTCAAAGACATATCGTCTTTCTTTACTAAACCAAAGGTTGCGCCCCACATTTTGTAAGGAACAAAGCCTAGGAAGAAGTTTCCGAAGAAACCAAAGATAGAACCAATGCCCAAGGAACCACCGAACATATCGCCGATGAGGTTACCAATTGCGGCACCCCAAGCACCAGCAGGGCCGAAAAGAAGGCCGAAAACTGGGGGGAATACGTTGGCAGGTCGAACTTCGGTAATGCCAGGTACGATTACGATACCGCCTTTGAAGGCGATTAGGAATGCAGCATAAATTGCTGCTGAGAGAGCTACCAGAATGATCATTCTGGTGTTTTTCCACATACTAATGACTTCTTTCATTTTAAATCTCCTCAAAAATAATTATTGTTAAATGCTTTTAAACCAGGTCTATCTTTAACATTATCTTTTGTTTGGACCTCCTTTTTAATTTGTTTCTCAAATTAATATACAAATATTATCTGAGCCTCCGTAGTATGTTCTAATTAATCAAAGTCAGTGCAATCTGCATCTGAGGTTGTCTTTAAAGTCTCGATAAATAAGGATAGTAGGTTTGTTTTTATTTTGTCAAAGCTGGCTGAATCACCAACGAATTTAATTGTTTCTTCTATGCCTGCTGCCCAATTTACTGAAAAACCGACAGCTGAGTAACATAGACCTAATTCTCTTGCCAGGGTTGCCTCAGGAACGCCAGTCATTCCAACAATATCTCCACCCAATTGTTTATACATATTTATTTCGGCGGGAGATTCTAATCGGGGACCATTGGTGACGACCATGACAGCATTTGGGCGCAGATCGATGTCGAATTGGGGAGCCAGGGCAATGAGTTGTTTGTTTAGGGTAGGGGAATATGTAATACTCATATCGACATGCTTTACCCCGCTCTCTCCACCGTCAAAAAAGGTATGTTCGCGATTTGAGGTAAAGTCCAAGAAATCTGTTACCAAAGCCATTCCGAGCGGGGGGATCTCTTTGTTGATTGATCCAATTGCATTGGCGGCTAAAACTCGTTTGACGCCAAGCATCTCGAGGGCTTTGATATTGGCGCGATAATTTACTTTATGGGGAGGGGTGTCGTGGGTGATGCCATGCCGGGCGAGGAAAATTAAATCTTTAAAATCTCCCTCTACTCGATGGATCAAGACCTTTCCGTAAGGTGTTTCGATTTGCTCTTCCCTAAAAGTGGCACCAGGTATATTGTAGATCGCAGTTCCAGCAATAATTGCTGAGGGCATTTAAAACTCCTATATTTTGTCTTTAGAAAAATGACGATTTAAATCATAAGGGCTTAATATACCGTGCATAGTTATAACCCCTGAAACCATGTAAGGTGGCGTTATGTCAAAGGCGGGATAATAAGCAGGAATATCATCAATAGTGGTGGGGACCCCGCGACAAGCTCGAATTTCGGCAGGATCTCGGGTTTCAATATCAATGGATGCTCGGTCAGGGCTTTTGAAATCGGCCCCCCACATGAACACAAAGTAAGGAATGCTGTGGTGGTGGGCAGCAATTGCGTTTTGGAAAGTCCCGATCTTGTTGCAAACATGTCCATCCATGGTGATCAGATCTGCGGCAGTGAAATACTTTTGTATTTTTCCTTCTGACATGACATGGGCGGGCATATTGTCTGTGATGATTTGCACAGGGATATCTAATTCATGTAAGCTAGGCGCAGTGAGCCGAGCACCCTGAAGGTAGGGGCGGGTTTCGGGAGTGAATACTTGAATAGTCTTTCCTTCTTGTTTGGCAAAGGCCATCGCCAATATGAAGGCGGTTTCAGCAAAACACATGGTGAGGATGCCGTCTCCATCATCGACCAAGCTGGCCCCTAACTTTGCGCGATATTCATAATTCTCATAAACTTTATCGCGGGTTTCTCTGATCCAATCGAGGAGAGTTTGTTCAACAGATTCTCCTTTGTCGATAGCCTCTTTTGCAATCAAAAGGGCATCATCGAGGCGTCGAGCTAGAGCGGTGTTTGTGGGTCTGGTATTGGTTAATCGAGTCTTAGCTTTACTTAGATACTCGAACATTTCATCGGCGGATTTATTTTCAGATTTTTTGGCAGCCATCACCATTCCGAAAACTGCAGCGACCCATGGGCCTCCCCCCTGCGTGACCATGACTTCAATTGCGCGGGCAACATCTTCTACTTCATCACATCGATAGAAATCTTTTTCGAAAGGGTATTTTCTGCGATCGCCAATATAGACAACGCCGTTTTCATAGCGTGCGACATTTTCTCGTTTCAATACAAAGGGTAATAATTGATCTAATTCTTTTGGTTCCATTTCATTCCTTTTTTCCCGTAAATATTTTCAATAGTTACCGGGTTCTAGAATTTTGTTAGCCCAGCGATGTTGCCGTAGTCCAAGAAATTTATATAAAAGGCCGATAAAACAACGGCCGCGCTAAACGATAAGGTAATAAAATCTCGTTTTACCATTTCCATTTTGAGGAAAAAGGTGCGGTCGTCTCTGGCACCAAAGCCTTTTGATTCTAGGGCCATACCAAACACATTAGTGCCGCGAATGGTAGAGATGAAAACAGGAATCAGCAGAGGAATATATTTTTTTATCCTCTCAAGAATGTTGCCGCTTTCAAGGTCTAAACCCCGGCTCCGCTGAGCTTGTGAGATGATATATATGCTGGAGGAGATCGTAGGGACCATGCGAAGGGAAGTGGAAATTGCAAATCCGACACGATAGGGAAGGCCCAATTTGATCATTCCTAAAACTAGTTCTTCGTTTCTGGTGGTGCTGAGCAAATTCATGCCACTGATGATCATAAATAGAATTAGTAAAGTTCGGGCAATGCTATATTGAAGGGATTCGAGGTCCACAAACCAAAACAGGTGTGTCTCACCGCTGGCGAACACATTCCACATGATGATGCTAGAGACCGAGAGAATGAGTAAGAGGAAACGAATGCGCCAAATATTTACCCAGGCATGAGCGAGTGTGTTTTGAAGAAAAATCAATAACACAATCGGCAAGATGAATAAAGGGTCTTCAAAAAGAACTAAAGAAAGGAAGGAAAATACAAAAAGTAATATTTTTGTTCGCCCATCTAAGCGGTGAATTACAGTGTCTTTGTCAATAAAAAAGTCAATATTCATTATTAATTCCTCTCAATGCAGGAGATCATTTCATCTGGGGTTAGGAATGTTTTCCCAAGTAGATTGCTAAATTGAACAAAGTGGGGGGGTCTGAGAAATGAGTTTTTGAGGGTTTCTTCTTGGGCAAAGATTTCTCGAGTTGAACCTTTTATGAGGATCTGGCCATCTTTGATTACAAACACCTTGTGGGCATATTCCGCAACCACCCACATATGATGGGTCACAAAAATGATCGTACTGCCATTTTCATTGAGCTGTTTTACCATGTCCATCATGCTGCGCTGTTCTTTATAATCTAACCCTGTGGTTGGTTCATCGAGGATGAGCACATCGGGCTGCACCGCTAAAACGGATGCGACTGCGACCCTTTGACGGCCACTTTTTGTGAGGCTGAAGGGGTCTTCTTTTTCAAATCCGGTAAGCCCTACTGCTTCCAACGCGTCTGTTACTCTTTTGTCTACTTCTTCTTCTGAGACCCCGCGGAGACGCGGACCAAAAGCAATTTCGTCATAGACAACTTCTGAGAATATTTGATGATCTGGGTTTTGGAATACAAAGCCAATTTTTTGGCCGATCTTGAAAACCCCTTGATCTTTGGTGTCGAGGTCATTGACAGTAACGTCACCTACTGTGGGGAGCAATAGCGCATTGAGGTGTTTCGAGAGGGTAGTTTTTCCACAACCGTTTTGCCCCACAATTGCAACCATATCCCCTTCATAGATATCCAAATCAATGCCATCCAATGCTTTTACCCCATTCGGATAGGTGTGTTCCAGGTTTCGGCATTTGATGATCGATTTGGTATTTTTTTTATTTTCGATTTTTTCTTTTTCTAAGAGCTCGGAATATTTTTTTTCTGAGATCTTCCACCCGGATTGCTTGAAACTCTTTATTCCTTCTTCCGGGGTTAAAGGCAAATCTTTTTGCCCCATTTCTTTGAAAAATCTTGGGATTCCTAAAGGCATGATCCCTAGTTCGGCGAGCAAATCGACTTGTTTGAGAATTTCTTGAACTGTGCCCACCTGCACTAACTCACCATCTTTGATTAGGGCAATTCGGTCCGCATAGAGTGCTTCTTCAGTTTCGTGTTCTACAACGATCAGAGTTATATCATCTCTTTTTCGAAGTTGGTTGGTGATGTCAAAGATGCCCTGTTTACTAATCGGGTCTAAATCGGTGGTTGGTTCGTCCATTACTAAAATGGAGGGCTTCATCGCAAGAACTGATGCGATGGCTAGTTTTTGTTTTTGACCCCCTGAAAGGGTAAATGGTGGGCGATTTCGAAATTCTTCTAAACCTACATAGGCCAGATTTTCTTCGATTCGTTTCCCGATTTCTTCTCGATCTACGGCAAAATTTTCAGGCCCAAATGCAATTTCTAACTCCACATTGGTAGAAAATAATTGGGCTTCGAAATCTTGAAAAACGATGCCAACCTTTTCGGCAAGAACAGGAACACTCGATTCTTGAGTGTTTATGCCCTGGATAATGACCTCCCCTTTCATCTTTCCTTTCATATAATGTGGAATGAGACCGTTAAAGCAGGCTGCTAAGGTGCTTTTCCCCGCTTCACTTGCCCCCATAATTACTAAAAACTCTCCTTTTGGAATTTCCAAAGATATTCCATTTAGAGCGATTTCTTTTTCCCCCCGATATCGATATTTTAAGTCCTTGATTTGAATAGTATTCTCAGACATTGATACTCCCGAAATTTTAATATTTTGAGTTTTGGAAGGTCGGTTTGTTCATCACTGCCTCCCAAATTAATTTTTCCTTTTCGATCGTACTGGAGACATCGAGCATGGCTAGCCCGACATAAAGAGCGTGGATAATTGCGTATTGTGCGATTCGCGATGCAATCGTTTCAACTCGGGTTTCATGAGAAACTGAGAGCAGGACAACATCGGCATTTTCAGTTAATTTTGAGGCGGAATTACCTGTTATTACAATGACAGAAGCTCCGTTTGATTTTGCGATCGTGGTTGTTCTTAAGGGGTCAAATGAATCTCCTGTTTGAGAAATTGCAATCACCAGATCTTCTGGTGTAAGCAGCGCAGATTCCATGGTTTGGATGTAAGAGTCGGTTTGCACGTGACAATTCAAACCAAGCCGAATCAATCGATTATGCAATTCGTTGGTAATCGGTCCTGAAGTGCCAACACCAATGAGCAAGATTCTTTTTGCAGATTTTATTAATTTAATTGCTTTTGAATAACTTTCATCTTCAATCACTGCCAAGGTGTCATTGATCGCTTGGATGGATATGTTAAATACCTTTTTTGCGATAATTCCTGGTGAATCCCCCTCAATGACTTCATCTAATATTTGTTCTGGAAGATTGGGAAGGGTTTGGGTGAGATCGATTTTGAATTCGAGCCAGCGTTTATAGCCTACGGAACGACAGAAACGAAGAACTGTGGCGTCGCTGACTTTGGCTTCTTGGGCTACATCTGCGAGGGTCATGCGTATGGTTTCATTCGAATGGTCTAATATATAATCGGCAACTTTTTTTTCAGAGGAAGAGAGCGAAGAATAAAACCCCCTGGTTTTTGATAAAACATCATTTTGGAATGAAGTACTAGACATATTCGCCTTGAATGGTCGTATTATTACTTCTTGCTGTGTATAAATGTTGTAATATTACATTATTATAGGGAGTTCAGATGACATTGTCAAGGCGAATGGGTAAAACTGAGGGGAGAATCTACTCTTTGGGGATAATCCAGACAATATGATCTCGGTTTACGATCATAAATGGGATGTTTTCTGACCTTACTTCTGGGGTTGAGTCCTTAATGAGGATAGCATTTGTAATGGCTAAAAACTGCTCGCTAATATTGAGGGAATCCAATATGCGTTTATCGTACTTTTTATAGATCTCACCTTCGATTTTTGTCTCTATGGTTTTTATGGTTACATCTAAAGCTTCTTTCGGGATTATTTTTGATGCGTTTATTTCGTTTTGTTCATTTGGGTTTGCCATAAGGATTTTCCTTCACGAAAGGGCTACTGATTAACAAAAACCTATTGTAATGCCAAAAATATATATTGTATAAAGGTATTTTAGAAAAAAATATACCCCAAGGATGATTTATTCCTTAGGGTATATCGTATTGCCTAAGCTATTCAAGGATTAAGGCAGTTGGGTCAATGTGTTTGTGCTGGCCATGATGGTCATGATCAAGGCGAATATAATTCCACCGAGATATGGATTTTTTGTAACTTTAAATAGTTTGCGATCAAGAATTACAGCTAATGGGAAATAAATCAAAACTGGGAAGAGCCAAATGCCGTATATATTTGATACGCTGGGATCCATTACTTCTGTCCAGGATTTTCCTGTTGCAAAGAATGTCCAGTATTGGATAATGACAAATACTAACGCACCAAGGGTGGTGAACAATGAAATTACCGCAACGTTTACCCATTCTTTACCTTGCTTGACATAGTTAAAACTGTTGACTGCAACTGAATGCAGAACATAGAAGAGTAGGAAGAAAGGTAAGTAGGTGAGGATAATTATGAATTTATCTGGGGTAAAGGCCTTTACTGGAATAATCCATAATCGGAAATCTACCTTGAACAGATAGTCTGCTACAAAGACAATAAGGAAAGCACCGGTGACGACGGACAAAGCAAGTAAGATTGTTTTCCAGATTTTTTCTAGGCTAAGGGTAATTCCTCGGTCTTTGAGGCTGACATCTTTTCCTCCGAAGAAGAACCAACCAATTAGCATCAAGATCAATGCAAATAATCCGTTTACGGCTGCCCAAACCCCGATAAAGTAAACGGGAGCTTGAATATGCAAGCCAGGACCATTTGTCCACCAATTGAATTGTTCCATGGTGGGGAGTTTGAGGAATGAATACCCTGACATAAATGCGCCCAATACCAGGCTGGTCCAGAACCAAGTTCTTGCAATTCCGGTGGGAGCGGGTTGTGCTTCTATAACCTCATCAGATTTCAATGAGCCGAAATATTTGCTGTCAAGTAATACTTTAGCGAAGGCTAATACAAACATTGAGAAACCGACTAGCCCTAAGACGTTGAATGCCTCTTTCCAAACCCAGGTTAGATTGGTTGCGGCAATTGGATCTGGTGCGCCAAGAGATTCTTCAAAGAATTGAATACTTGAGGTAACCACATTTGATGAAATCGTATTCCAAGGATGAATTTGATCTGGGTTATAAATTACGCGGAGGACATCTTCATCACCAACTTTTTGTGAATAAATCACATAAGGATCACGTACTTCACCGTCTGCGGGATCTGTTCCGAAATTCAAGAAAGATTGTGCTGTGGCCTGATTAATGAAGTCGCCAGGAGCTGAGGAGGATCCATCTGCTTGCGGTACACGGAAGAAAAACTCATCGTATTTTGCGGCTACAATGCCTACATCACGGGTGCCATACTTATTGATGAAGTTTCCATCGGGATCTGTGTAGGTGGCATCGTTGGCAACTAAAAGGACAGAAGCAATCAAGGGTGTTTCAGCCATATTGTCTGCATCTACCGCAAAGTTGGAAGCCATCGCTCCATTTGAGTGCCCGGTGATACCAATTTTTGTGTTATCTACGAATGGCATATCGGCAATAAGTTTTACTGCATCATACATTCCAACTGATGTTGGATAAATTTCAGGGGTATATAAAACCTCAGAATTACCATGGCCATACATGTCGATGGATAAGACAACGTAACCGCGACGGGCATATTCTACATAGTTCATGTCCTGCATTTCACGATTGTTGAACCATCCATGGCTGGTGATAATAGCTGGGGCGGGGTTTTCAACTGTGGCATTGGCGGGCACAAAAAGTAAAGCGCTCATATAGCGACCTGAGCCGGTTGTCCAACGCATATCTTTTACTGTGACATCGCCACCGTTTGTTTGCACAAAGCTTGCGCCTAGAATTGCGACGACGCATAAGACTAAGGCAAATTTCAACCAATATTGTGGTGTTTTGTTTTTCATTTCTTTCTCCTAAGCATTTTTTTATTATTACTAATAGTGAATCGATAAAAAGATAGATTTCAATTATTTATCCATGGCCTCCTCCTTTTGGGCTGGATTTGTAAAAAGGTATTTATTAAATTCCATCAGATGTTTTTTTCGTAATATTAATTTAACTCTCTGAATTTCTTCTTCAATTTCCTCCCCATTCCATTGAAAGGCATCTCCTGCTATTTCTGCAAGTTCATTCAACCCTGATTTGGTGATCCGCCCCAGTTTTCCTAATAAGGTACGACGAAAAATAAGGTCATCAAGGTGAATGACATCTTCCTGTTGGATCAGATATTTTATTTCTCCACTGCTATAATCAGGATATTCAAGTAAGGGGTGATCGTTTGAATGATCAATGGATTCAATAATTTCTTTAGCTTGAGAACCGTGCCGATCAAAAAGTATTTCGGCTTTTTGAATCGGGCAATTAAAATTCTTATGCCAAGATGAGAACAATTTGTTTTCCTCTAATTTAGTTTTTGGATAGTCCTTGCCCCCGCCAATTTTCAGGTTTTCTGTATTTGCATTCCGTTTCAAACCAAGTCGATATAATATTTTGTTCGTGGCAACTTCTGAGAAAGCCCTGAAGGAGGTCCATTTTCCTCCTACTAATGAGAGGATCGGAAAAGATCTGTCCTCATCCGGTTCCAAGATCTGAACTTTATGGTTACGGCTGATTTGTCCAGTAGCGCCCTTCTTGGTATATAGCAGTGGGCGCACACCAGAGAAGGTGTATACAATATGAGATCGATCTGCACCAATATTTGGAAATACGTGTTTAAGCATTTCAAAAAAGTAGTCGATCTCTTCTTCAGTGATAACAATTCCATTTGGATTGTCTACTCTAATATCGGAACTTCCGATCATAACTTTGTCTTTAATGGGAAAGATTAAAACATTTCTTCCATCTTTATTTTCAAAATAGATTTCGTTATCACCGATCGCGGAACGCAATTCGGGATGATCCAAAATAAGGTGAGAACCTTTTGTGCCGCTAATGAATTGGGTTGTTGTGCCAGCAGTACGATTCACCAAGTCGATCCAAGGGCCTGTCGCATTCACAAGAATTTTTGGATTCACGCTGAAGGATTCCCCGCTAAGTTCATCTATTAATTTTACGGTTGTTCGGGTTGTCGAATCTAAACTGACATAATTTAAAGGTATCGCCTGATCATTCTCTTCAATAGTATCTTTTATTAATTCAACGGCAATGCGTTCTGGCGAAGGCATTGATCCGTCATAATATGTGCCCGTGTATATAATTTCTGGACTTAAATCGGGAAACAAAGCTATGGACTCTTTTTTATTCCGGAAGATATGTTTTGGAACAGTTTTTTGTTTTCGGGTAAAGAAATCATAGAGGATCATGCCGATCTTGATAATGATCGCTCCCCGTTCAGAAGGTCGGTCTACTAGTCCCAAGAATTTTAATGGCGCATTGAAGAGTCCCGAAAACCTTTTAAATATTGGGTAAGTGGTTTGCAATGGGTTCACTAGATGAGGGGCATTTTCCAGTAAGCGGTTGCGCTCCTGGACAGCTTCCTTGACCAATTGAAATTCACCATTTTCTAAATAGCGAATTCCACCATGTACCATATGGGAGGAGGCGGAACTGGCGCCACTGCAATAATCCCCCTGGTCTATTAAGGCCACATCGATACCTTGAAGTGCAAGGTCTCTAAAGGTGCCAATGCCATTGATGCCTGCACCGACGATCAGCACGCTAATATCTGGATTGTCTTTTAATTGTTTTAAGCGGTCTTCCCTTGTTTTCATCAATTAGTTCCTAGTCCAGCCAATCAAATGTTCGTGTGACTGCTTTTTTCCATTGAGAATATTGTTTTGTGTTTGCTTCACTGTTTAGATCTGGCTGCCAAGTTTTATCTACTTGCCAATTTTTTTTCATTTCTTCTTTGCTTTCCCAAAAACCTACAGCATAGCCAGCGGCATACGCTGCCCCTAGCGCGGTTGTTTCAGCAACCATAGGCCTTATGACCGGCACCCCCAATACATCTGCTTGAAATTGCATTAATAGGTCATTGTGAACCATTCCCCCATCTACTTTTAAGGTTTTGAGGTCCACTCCAGAATCCGCGTTCATTGCATCTAGCACCTCTCGGGTTTGAAACGCGGACGCTTCCAAAACTGCTCGAGCAATATGTCCTCGATTCACATAACTTGTCATACCAACAATTGCTCCCCGGGCATCTGAGCGCCAATAGGGTGCAAATAAACCAGAAAATGCCGGGACAAAATAAATGCCTCCATTGTCTACGACAGTGTTGGCCAAGTTTTCAATTTCGGGAGCAGTTTCGATCATTTTCATATTGTCACGAAGCCATTGAACCAAAGAACCAGAAATGGCGATTGACCCTTCTAAGGCATAGACTGGTTTCTCATTTCCAAACTGATAACAAAGTGTGGTGAGGAGACCATGTTTGGAATGCACAATTTCTTCACCGGTGTTAAGTAGCATGAAACATCCAGTTCCATAAGTGTTTTTTGCTTCACCAGGTTCAAAACATACCTGACCAACTATGGCAGCTTGTTGATCACCTAAGATTCCGGCAACTCTAATAGACCCGCCAAGCGGCCCGGATTCTAGGGTATGTCCATATATTTCTGAAGAAGATGCAATGCGGGGTAACATAGAATGAGGCACACCCATTTCGGTACAAAGATCATTTTCCCACTCTAGGGTTTCTAAATTCATTAGCAAAGTTCGGCTGGCATTTGTCACATCTGTAACATGTTTGCCCCCATCGGTTCCACCTGTGAGATTCCAGACCAACCACGTGTCAATATTGCCGAAAACCGCATCCCCTCGATTGGCTGCTTCTCTTAAACCATCGACATTATCTAATAGCCATTTAATTTTTGGGCCAGAGAAATATGTGGCGAGGGGTAGTCCCGTATTCAATCGGAAACGATCTTGGTTGCCGTTCTTGCCAAGATCTGCAATGATCTTATCGGTACGGACATCCTGCCAAACGATGGCATTGTGATAGGGTTGGCCAGTTTTGGGATTCCAGACAATGGTGGTTTCACGTTGGTTGGTGATGCCTAGCGCTGCAATGTTCTCTGGATTTACTCCTGCTTTTTTGATAGCTTCGCGGATCACTAGTTGAGTTTTTTCCCAAATTTCAATGGGGTCATGTTCTACCCAGCCAGGTTTTGGAAATATTTGCTTATGTTCTAATTGATGGACGGCGATTGGCTCACCACTATGGTTAAAAGCCATGCATCTAGTGCTGGTGGTTCCTTGATCAATTGCTAAAACAATTTCCGTCATTGTATTTTGCTCCACTTAAAAGGTGAATTAGTCTCATTATAAAAATTTAGCACATCCTGTCAAGAGGGATGAACATACGTGCAAACCACAATTTAGGAAGAGGGTCTATTTGGGATGTTTCTCATAATTGTTGCACATTTGTGCAGGCCGGGTTATGATGGGGGCACGATGAACAAGCAAACAATATCTCAGAAAACAACAGATGCGATTAATGTGGCGCGGATGTATTATTATCAAAATATGACGACCGATGCGATTGCAAAAGAAAAGAAAGTGTCTAGGTCAACGATCTCACGGATGCTAACCTATGCCCGAGAGGAGGGTTTGGTAAATATACAAATTGTGGATCCGGGCGATATTCCAAGTCAGCTGGAGACTGCAATCCTTGATGCTTATGAGTTAAAGGAGGTTCATGTAGTGCCGGTCCCTGAGGTGGTGGGGGAGGCGGAGTGGCTGGAACGGGTTGCTCAGTATACGGCAAATTATCTAAATTCGATCTACAAATCTAATATGGTTCTTGGTATTGCTTGGGGTACTACTATGACAGCAGTATCTAGGCATTTGCTTCGTAAAACAACCCATAATACGCAAGTGGTGCAATTAAATGGGGCGGGAAATACACAATCGATGGGTATCAATTATGCAAGTCAGATCATAATGAGATTTTCTGAAAATTATCGGGCCCGGGCCCATCTGTTTCCCGTACCGACATTTTTCGATTTTCCAGAAACAAAGTCTGCATTATGGCGTGAAGCAAGTATTCAAAGAATATTGGATCTTCAATCTAGGGCGGACCTCCTGCTTTACAGTATTGGTGCGGTGAATGCGGGGATTCCAAGCCATGTGTATAGTGGGGGATATTTGGAGGAAACAAATTATAAAGAACTGGAAAAATATAAAATTGCGGGAGATATAGCTACTGTATTTTTTAAAGAAGATGGAAGTTTTGAAAATATACCTTTAAATAGAAGAGCAAGTGGTCCTAGCCTGCAATTATTCCGGGATAAATATGGTCTTTGTGTTGTATCTGGCTTGGCGAAGGTGAGGGGTTTAAATGCAGCCCTTCAAGGCAAACTCATGTCAGAACTAATTGTAGATGAACCTACAGCGCGCGCTTTGGTTGAAAGTTATTTGTAATTGGTTTAATTGGATTGAAAGGATTTTATTTTACTTATGATCAAAACCTCTAGCTGTTATTTTGCTATGGGGTTTTGTTTGATTTGGATCTGATTCAAATAAGATTATCACTTTTACAATTGATTTGGTTTTGTTTTGCCAACTATGGGATTGGGAAGCCTTAAATAATATGCTGTCCCCTTTAGATAATTCGTATTTGGTATCGGCTATAGTATATTCTAAGTGACCTTCCAGACAATATATGAATTCTTCGCCGGTGTGAGAGGAGGGGTCTGCTGTGTTTTCTGAGCCAGGGGGAATGGTAATAATAAAAGGTTCGAATCTTTGTTTAATCAATCCGACTCCTAACCCTTCAAATATCAAACCTTCAAGTTCCACCTTTTTGGTTTCGGACTTTTTTGTAAAGATCGTCGTTTGATCGCCTTCGCTGACAAAAAAATTGGAAACAAAGACATTTAATGCGCTGGCAATTTTGTGTAGGGAAGCAACAGTGGGAGAATTTTCCCCGCGTTCTATTTTACTTAGTGCATTTATCGACAGATTACTTATTTTTGATAAATCGCGTAAAGATAAATTTTGACTGACACGGTAATTTCTAATTGTGTTTCCCACGTCTGGATAATTGTTGTTCATAGAAAATTCCTTCTTCAAGCCCAGAAACTGTAGTACAATTAAAGTGTGAAAATGATACCTAAAGTATGAAAACTTCTAGTTAAAAATATACCATATTTTATTGTATTTCAAAGGAGCATCATGAAAATAAAAATCAAAACATTCACTTTATTATGCATCATAACACCAATTCTTTTGTTAATGGCCTGCTCAAATAATTCTAACATTAATCCCTCCGCAATCGAGTTGGGCAGCATATCTGGGAGGGTTTATTTCGATGAAAACTCAAATCAGGAATGTGATTGTGAATGTGGGATCGAAGATGTTAAAATTCGAATTTATAAGAACAGTTGCGCAGATTCAATCTTCCAAACAATAGATTCTGATGAAGAAGGATATTTTGAATTCAAAGATTTAGTGGCGGGTACTTACTGCATCTATCCCGATATCCCATTTACTTGTGAGGGGTTTACCCCAACAACTGGAATAAATCGACTGATAGAGCTTAAGGCCGGCGAGACGATTGAGGCTGAATGGTTTTCTTATGAATTATACGTGGAATTAGCAACTGATTAATTAAATAATTAAAAAATATAGGAATGAAAAACATGAAAATTGCATTGATTACAGATGATGAGAAAACAATTAGCGAACATTTTGGGCGGGCTGGAAAATATGTTGTTTATACAGTTGAAGATAAACAGCTGAAAAATTTGGAAGTACGAAACAAAATAGGGCATAATGATTTCATAAAATTGGAGGGGGAGCACGAAGAGCATGGTGATCATAATGATTCAAGGGGTAGAGGATTTGGGAGTCATTCAGAAGAAAAACATCAGAAAATGTTTGAAACAATTAAAGATTGTGATGTGTTAGTTGTCCGTGGTATGGGCAGGGGGGCTTATCTGGGGCTAGAAAAAATTGGCATAAAACCAATCGTCTCGGATATTGAAGACATTGAGATGGCTGCTTTGGCTGTGGTTTCAGAAACAATTATTGATCATAAAGAAAAACTACATTAGTTATTTAGTGGATAAAGAATCCTTGGATTCCTCCCCTTTCCCAACAGAGCCATTCCGGCATAGAATGGCTCTGTTTTAATTTTTACAAGGAAAATAGATAAAAACGTCTAGAGATCAATTGTTGTATTAGCCCCAAAATTAACGGCAATATTATTGTGGAATTAAAGCGATTTATTGTGCCTGGAGACCAAGGCCACGTTGCGATTTTTGAATGATTTTCTTGCATTGAAAATATAAAACTTAATCCATCTTCGATTTCCCCCAACTTGTTAAACTGATCGGATTCTATATATTTGTAAATTTTTTGATATAGAATCTCAATTATTTCCTCCACGTATTCTTGATAAAACAAACTATGTAGAGATATTTTGCCAAAATAGTAATGAATGTAATAATGTTTATAATAATAATTCAAGATAAGAATCATAAAGGAGATTGAATATGGCTATCGCACGTGTAACTGAAATAAAAGCATCCTCGACCGTAAGTTTTGATGATGCGCTTAAACAGGGTGTAAAACGAGCAACCAAAACATTAAAAAACGTTAAATCTGCTTGGGTAGAAAACCAGGATGTTCAAGTTGATGAAAATGGAGACATCTCAGAGTATCGAGTCCAATTAAAAATCACCTTCATTCTAGAAGATTAAATAAATTTCGATAATTATAAATAACTACTTAAAAAATCCCCTGTTGCTTTGGGGATTTTTATATTTGGGATGCGATTCTCGAATTTTTAATTTATATCTAAAAGGGAAAGTAAATAGGGTATATCTAGGGCTTCTTCCATCGCATCTGCAACCTCATCTAACGAGGTGAAAAAAGGATCAGTTTTATTTCCTTGCTTTTCCTGCCACCCTAATGATCTAAGCCAGGCATGTCGAAAATGATGGTTTTCAAATAAACCATGGAGATAACAGCCCCATACTTTGCCGTCTTCGCTAATCGCCCCATCTTTTACCGATACAGTATTTCCACTTCTCTCGCCAATGGATAACCAAGGGGAGGATTCGATTAATTGGGAAGTGCCCATATGAATCTCATATCCGGTAAGGTGGGAGTCCCCGACATCACCGAGCCAATTCTCATTACTGATGAGACTAGCTTTTGCTTGGTGGGTGGCTTTTTCTTTCTGGAATATTGTTTCTATGGGTAAAAGCCCTAGTCCCTTCATTATAAATGAGGAGGACTCGACCGATTCAGGATCACTGATCGAATTGCCCAAAATTTGATAGCCCCCGCATATTCCAATTACAGCCCCGCCATTTTCTTTGAATTTTTGTATGGCTGTAAATAACCCCGTATCGATTAAGAATTTGAGGTCGGCTATTGTGCTTTTTGTACCCGGTAGAATGATGGCGGAGGCTTCTCTGATCTCATTGGGTGAATCAATGTAGCGGACTCCAACGTTTGGTTCATTATTCAACGGGTCAAAATCATCAAAATTAGAAATTCTCGGCAAACGAATGACCACAATATCAATGTCACCTTCACTCGACGGCACAAAATTTTGGGTCTCAATGGCTACCGCATCTTCTTCTGGTATGTGATGATGTACATAAGGAACAATCCCGACTACAGGTACGCCCCCTTTTTCTTCTAGGATTTCGACGCCATCATAAAACAAATCGATTTCGCCACGGAATTTGTTGACGATCAAACCTTTGATCAGTTTCAATTCGTCTGGTTCCATTAACCACAGTGTTCCAAGAAGTTGAGGGAATATTCCGCCGCGATCAATATCGCCGGCAAGTAATACTGGGGCATTGGCATACTGAGCAATGGGCATATTTACAATATCCCCGCGTTTTAAGTTTAGCTCAGCTGGACTGCCTGCACCTTCGATGATGACAATTTCAAATTCTTCCCTTAGGTCATCCAATGCCTGGGTGGCAATATTCCAGAGTTCCTCTTTATGTTTGTAATAATTTTTTGCGGATAAATTGGCATAGGGCTTCCCCATTACGATTATCTGAGAGCGAGAATCAGCTTCAGGTTTTAATAGGATCGGGTTCATTTTAGATGTTGGTTCGATGCCACAGGCTATAGCTTGGGTGTACTGAGACCGACCGATCTCGGAACCATCTTTACAAACTGCCGCGTTATTAGACATATTTTGTGATTTGTAGGGGGCGACTTTATATCCCATTCGAGAAAATATTCGACAAAGCCCGGTTACCAAGAGGCTTTTACCTGCCGAGGACATTGTTCCCACCACCATTAAAGTTTTTCCTGTCATTTATTCCTCTCGCAGATGATTTGTATCATTTAGCTTAATTAGGGTTGCGTGACCCTCGTTAAATTGAATTTCTGTTAGGCTTGCCGGATCAATTTTGAAGGACCAATGTTTTTCTTGGGGCAATTCAAGGGTCAACCGAAGTATCTCCCGGATCACACCTCCATGCGAAACAATTAGAATAGTTTTCTCTTCATCAATGGTTTTTACATAGTCCATAAAATCAATAACCGTTTCGGAAAATGAAGAAAAGGACTGCCCATTATCTGGCGGAAGATCATAATCCTTTAGCCAAGTATTTAACATTTTTGGATATTTAGATTGAGCTTCAGAAAAAGTGAGCCCTTCAAAAACACCAAAATTTATCTCATTCAGTCTTGCATCAATAACCACAGAAATTTCTCGACCAGCGGCGATCTGAGTTGCCGTATCAATTGCTCTTATAAGTTCACTGGATATTATTTGGTCAATGGATTCTGATAGTAATCTTTCTGAAAGAGAGTGGGCATCTTTTTTTCCAACTGCGTTTAAAGGGATATCCGAACTCCCTAGATAGCGTTTTTCCTGGTTCCATTGGGTTAATCCATGGCGGACTAATAGTAGTTTGAGCATTTATTCATTCTCTTAAGTGGCAAAGTGTTGAAATAATTTATTTCATCCTCAATGGAATACCAGCGGCTAAAAAGTAAACTTCATCTGCCCAGCTTGCAATTTGTTGGTTGGCTCGCCCCAACACATCTCTGTACACTCGACCTAATTCATAAGGAGGGACAAGGCCTAACCCAACTTCATTTGAAACAATGATAAGAGTTGTATCCATTTTATTAATCGTTTTTGAAATACTACTAATTTCTACTAGTACATCATGCTGAATTTGATCTGCATTGATCGGTTCCCCTTCTTCCCCTGCACCGTTCAATAAGAGATTAGAGACCAACAATGTAAGGCAATCAAGCAAGATCACCTTATGGTCTTTCCAGAATTTTTGGATTCCTTCACTGACATTTGTGGGCGACTCTAAGGTAAACCAACTATTGGGTCGATCAGATTGATGCTTTTTTATGCGGGATTTCATTTCTTCATCTTTGGCTTCAGCCGTGGCCACATAAATTACTGAATCCTCACCAATTTCCTTGGCAAGTTTTTCAGCATAAGTACTTTTTCCGCTCCTAGCGCCACCTAAAATTAAAATTGTCTTGCTCATTAGATCTCCAAAATAAAGTTCCCGCTAAAAATGATCAGCACCATTAGTTCTATAAGTATGCACGTGGCCCCGTAAATATCTCCGGTTAACCCCGGAAGGAGGCGCAAGACATAGCTAAGCCATAAAAAACTTAGGATAATTATGATGCCAAAAACAAGTATGCCCAACCATTGCGCAGTAAACCATGCAATTATTAGGGTTGTTAAACTGGCGATCAGCAACTGTTTCCAACTACTATTGTCTTTGATGTCTTTCCCCATGCCCTCTTCTCGAGCATAGGGAAATAAAACTAACGCAAATGTAAGCCCCCAACGACCGAATACTGGCGCTAATATTAAACTGCCAAGGAGATTCTTTGAAGAGATGATTGTGGCAAACATGGTGATCAACAAAACACTGCCGCCAACTAAGGCAAAGGCACCCACGCGAGAATCGCGCATGATCAACATCCGTTTTTCGGGGTTGAATCCGCCAAACAATCCATCACATGCATCCAGGAAGCCATCATAATGAATTGCGCGAGTGAGCATAACCCAGAGAATTAACAGAATTGCCCCGGAAACTAAAGGGGAAAAGTGATTGCTAAATATTTCCTGAGTTGCAAAGAATAGTCCACCAAGTGCCAACCCAACCAGGGGATAGAAGGCGGATGATCGGCCGAGTTCTTTTGCGGTGAAAGGTCGACGGACTAGCGTAGGGAATATCGTTAGAAATTGAAAGGCAGCAATCAATTCAATCATATAATTAATTATTCCTCTTTATCAGTGACTCCGGCTTCATCAAAGGTTGCCATTTCTGCTAAAACCTTACAAGATGCTTCTGCGATGGAAATACCTAATGCTGCTCCGGTACCTTCTCCCAGGCGAAAGTTCAAATCCACAATCGGTTCAAGCCCCAACCATTCTAGCATCAATTGGTGGCCATATTCTTGAGAACGGTGTGCTGAGATCAAATATGCTTTAACCGAGGGGGAAATTGAAACCGCAAGCATAGCAGCCGCTGTGGAAATGAACCCATCTATCATTACAGCTTTTCCGTGCGCCGCAGCTCCTAATATGACACCCACCAAACCTCCGATTTCAAACCCGCCAACTTTTGCCAAAATATCAATACCATCCTTTGGATCAGGTTGATTGACTTCTATTGCTGTCTCAATAGCTTTGATTTTTACTTTGAGACCTTCGTCATCTACACCTGTGCCCCGCCCAGCAATTTTAGAGGCTGGCTTACCGGTCAATACCGAAGCGATTGCTGCTGAGGGAGTAGTATTTCCGATACCCATATCGCCGGTGCCGACAATATCTAACCCTTTTTCGATTTCTGCTGTTACAACTTCGATACCAGCTTGGATGGCTGCTTCAGCTTGTTCTCGAGTCATTGCTGGACCTTCCAACATGTTTTGGGTACCCTTGGCTATTTTTTTATCAATAAGGTTTGGATGTGGTTCAAAATCAAACGCTACTCCCATGTCTACAACTGTTATGCGGGCACCCACATGACCAGCAAGTGCATTAATTGCAGCACCCCCATAAAGAAAATTTATGACCATTTGAGGTGTTACTTCGGGGGGGAAAGCGCTGACACCAGTGGTGGCGACACCGTGATCTCCCGCCATTGTAATTATTACTTTATCTTTGATCTCTGGGAGTGAATTTCTAAAGATTCCAGCTAATTGGATAGATACTTCTTCCAATCTTCCAAGACTCCCGGCTGGTTTTGTGAGATTATTCTGTCTTTCTTGAGCAGCTTCAATTGCCTTTTGGTCTAGAGGTTGTATTGAGGCTATCGTTTTGCTAATCATTGTAAATCTCCTGAGAATTGTATTTTGCTTTGTTTTTGTTCTAAAGTTTTCTAATTAATTTCTTAAAGGGTAAATGAGCCTAAATGAATTTCAAAATTGCTCTCCAATTGAATGAAATTTAATGATTGTGAAATTTGGGTGGGAGAAACAGAACAAAATAAATTCAAAAGTTTTGAAATAAATAACCCTGCTTCTGAAGCAGGGAACATTGTGCAATCTAGGTTCATGTTCCGACTCCTCTCTCTCGAAGAAAATTGGAACCAACTTTGAGTGGGCGTCCTGGCTTCCTGCAGGTTGGCAGGTAACAGTTGCGGGACAGCGTCGGTCTTTCACCGACTTCGCCGGAGCAAAAATTGCTCTACCTTCCCATCCGGGGGTAAGGCACTCATTGCGGGTTTCTATTCAGATGTGATTGTGATTATATGAACAAACCGGATATTCTGTCAAGGAATTTTTTGAAATCTGCAAATATTTCATCTCCTTTTTCAAGACGAAAATAGGAATGCCTAAGGGAATATTAAAATGTATTCACATTGGTGTAAAATATTCAAATGAAGAAAAACTGGAATCAGTTAATCCTAATATTAATTTTCATATCTTTCATTTTGATGATCACCGTATTAGTGAATGATTTCAATTTCTTTAATACCAATTCTGAAATTGAGAAAGAATTGACAAATTTTATGGAAAGATCAGACCTAGTTCAAAAAGCGGAATCTACAGTTGTGCCGATTCAAAACGTTTCTGGGTCAATATTCTTTGATTTTAATGGTAATGGGGTTTGGGATGAGAAAGAACCACCTCTGGAAAACATTGGCATTTGTGTACTAGATACTCACCAATCTTGGGTATGCACGCAGACCGATCAGACGGGGGAATTCAAGGTCAATGGAACTTCTGATAGTAGGGATGTTATATCCCTGAAATTTGAATATTCTAACCTTGGAAAACAAGCGGCTGGTTTTAGATTCATTAGTATTAATTCCATGCAGGTGAAACTTGAATCCTATGAATATGATGGCGAAACACTTCCCATCCAGGAATTATGGGACTCTAATATACTTCCGATAACCTCCGAGTTCGAGATAAACAATAACGAAAAAATTGAAATTGGGATAATGCAGGGCATTCTTACCCTTCCTTTTGAGTCTAAATTGAATAATGAAATTGAAATTTATTCTTATGTGGATTTAGACGATAGACCAGGCAATTATGTAAGAAATTATTTAGGAAGCACAGTATTGTCGGCAGGGTTTCCATTTGAACCCTTTACCAATGGGACTGGTCCTGCGCATGAAGGGATCGATTATTTAATAAATTCAGGAACTGAAATACTTGCTGCTGCTCCAGGAGTGGTTTTAAGAGTGGGGGATTTTACAAATTGTTCAGGAGCGTTGTCGGTAGAAATATTGCATGCAGAGGGATTAGTGTCCTTATATACACATTTTTCCAATATTTTTGTAGTTAAGGATCAAAAAGTATATCGAGGAGAAATAATTGGTCTATCAGGTAATTCGGGAAATTGTTCGTTAGGTCCCCATCTCCATTTTGGATTATTGTCTCCAGAAAAGCAGGTAATAGATCCATATCGAGATGAAAAAAATTTGGACGGTTCACCCGGGTATTGGACTGTGGACAATAATCCTCAGTTCACAGACTCCTACTATTAAAATCTATACCGCCATGTTAAAAAACATTGGGCTGAAATAGGGGATCAACCAAATAACCCATACAAATACACTAAATTTATGGAAATTATTAATTGCAGTTTCATTTTTCTTGATTAGCACAATATATGCCCATACCGCATGAACAAGCATTAAAAGAATTGCAATAACTCCGCTGATGCCATGAATATCAAAGGTCATTCCGCCGACAAATTGAAACATCAAGCCTGTTCCCCATGAATCACAAATTAAACCGAGCACAAAAAATACTAGATGCCATGGTCTTAATTTTCCCGCGATTCTTTCACTCCAGACACCTATTGTGTAAAACAATAGGGCTAACCCCATGATCGTACTCGCTAACGGATCCATTTAGTTCCCTTTTATTCTTGAATAGTATTTGAAAATATAAATTGCTAAGCAATTATTATTTTAGCAGATACATTTTTAAATTGGGTGACTCTTTCGGATTTTTATTGCCTGAAATAAACCATAAGGTGAAATACATGGCTTCACAAAAGAGGATGGAAATAATTAAAAGATGCTAGGGTATGCTTCAATAATTTTAAATAATTATTCACATGTAATATCATCTATCCAAGAAGAATTAGCAGAAAAATTGGATAATTTACCGCAATAAAATCATCAATTGAAGTAAATTTGGTATTGAAAGTTATTCCACCCCTCACATATTGATAACAATAAATAAACCACCCCCGTAGCTTTTGTACCCCAGTTGCGACCCGAACGCAAAACCTACTCCTTAGGAGTTAGGGCTCAACAAAACTATACCGAATATGAATAGATAAAATTTTCATTAATACCACATCCGTAGGGTATATTGAGTGTTAAATCCATCGTTTTCAATGTTTTTATTCGTGTTGTAGTACGGTTGCACTGCGAAATTTATTAGTAATATATTGAATCCATAATAAGATAATATTGAAACAAAAAAGTAAATCAATGAATATATTTTAAAGTCCGAATAATCCAAGGCATTTTGTGAAAAATAAATTTGCTGGAGTGGAAAATATTAATATGCTATGCCACACGGAAAAGTTGTTCGTTGGAATCGAACAATATTATTGTCTTAAAGTTAGAAATCAATTGTCCACATTGGAGTTCAAGTCAATAATTGGCAAATTTGTCGATCAATAAGCAACGAAAACTATCATAAACCGACAGGGAATGTTGTTCTTGTAGATATGCATTTTCCAAATGGAAAGAAGGTTTTATCAATAAGTTAAAAAAAATAACCTATAACGAAGTGAAGTGACTTCATCGCTAATAGTTGCTTCGTGTATCTTGGTTTGATTTTCTCTATATTATTTTTCTCACTTGGGAATGGCTCTTGCTGAAACAGATTCCATCATCGCGAATATTGTTGTGAAGCTCCTAAATGTTGGGTTTAACTCTCTCAAATAAATAAGCGGGGATCATAAAGTCAAATGACTATATATCCTTATAATATTTATTAATGCGCAACTAAAGGCATTGGTAATTGAGTCTAAAAATATTATTTATTATTCATTTGTTAATTTAGAGAGCTGGTTTTACAGGTTAATGGTATTCTTTAATATATCGAGATTTTCTTCAAATAAGGTTTGTACAAACAGCTAATCTTATGTAATTGCTCCAATATTTTCAATGATAACTCGAGAATAGTATATTTGAAAAATGTTAAATAATTGAATTCAACTAAAAGTAAAGTTAATAGGTCGAGAGATGAAAAACATATATCCTCATAACAATCTGGTTTCTCTAGGAGAACGAGAGAAAATAAAAAACCATAAACCACTTGTATTATGGTTCACGGGATTATCTGGAAGCGGAAAATCTACAATCGCTGATGTGGTTGAAGAAAGACTAAACAAAGAATTCAAATCTCATACTTATTTGCTTGATGGTGATAATATCCGTTCTGGATTAAATTCAGACCTGGGATTTTCAAAAAATGAACGCATTGAAAATATTAGAAGAATAGGTGAAGTTTGTAAAATGTTTTATGATTCTGGTCTTATTGTGCTGACCGCATTTATTAGTCCCTTTATAAAAGATAGGGATTTTGTACGTTTTTCACTACCGGAAAACAGCTTTATAGAAATATATATGGATTGTCCTTTAGAAATTTGTGAAACTCGAGATCCAAAAGGACTTTATAAAAAAGGAAGGAGTGGTGAGATCAAAGAGTTTACTGGAATTGACTCTCCCTATCAACCACCCGCATCTCCTGAACTAACATTGAACTCTGCTGAGACATCCGTTGAAGAATGTGTGGACCAAGTAATAGATTATTTATTGAAAAACAATATAGTTGGGAAATAGGGAAAAGTTTAATGCAGCATTTAGATGAGCTTGAGAATACAAGTATTCATATCTTGCGAGAAGCATTCGCAAATTTCGAAAATTTGGGGATGCTTTGGTCAATGGGTAAAGATAGCACAGTTTTACTTTATTTAACAAGAAAGGCATTCTTTGGGCATGTACCCTTTCCTCTCATTCATATTGACACAAATTTTAAAATTCCAGAAATGATTAAATATAGAGATAATCTCACAAAAGAATGGCAACTACCCATGATATATGGGGAGAATGAAGTTGCTTTGAATAATAAAAACACTTATCCAGATGGGAACATTGATAGGATAAAATGTTGCAGTTTGTTGAAAACTGAGGCTTTACGAAAAACACTCTCAGGAGAGGGAAAGCGGTACCGTTTTAATCACGATTTACAAAAGTATGAAATTGATCAAAACACTGAGCCCTATACAGGGGTGATTGTAGGTGCTAGAGCAGACGAAGAAGGGTCACGTTCAAAAGAAAGATATTTTTCACCACGTGATACACATAATGAATGGAATATTGGTGAACAACCGCCAGAATTTTGGCACCAGTTCAACACTGATTTTGCACCTGGGACAAATATCAGAATACACCCTCTACTAGATTGGACAGAATTAAATATTTGGGAATATATTGAACGTGAAAATATTCCAACTGTTTCCCTTTATTATGACCAAGGAGAAGGGAAAAGGTATCGATCCTTAGGATGCTATCCATGTACCTATCCAGTGGAATCAAATGCTAAAAATGTTTCAGAAATAATTAAGGAATTGCAAACGGGTAGGTTTTCGAATATTGCGGAACGTGATGGGCGGGCTCAAGACGCAGAAGATGGCGGGGGATTAGAAACTCTACGACGTGAGGGGTATATGTAATATGGATAAAATATTTAAGCAAGAAAAGATGGATATCGTATTTGTAGGTCATGTGGATCATGGGAAGAGTACCGTAATTGGTCGTCTATTGGCAGATACTAATTCTTTACCCGAAGGAAAATTAGAACAAGTAAGACTTAATTGTGAACAGAATAATGAACCTTTTGAATATGCTTACCTTATTGATGCATTGAAAGATGAACGTGCTCAAAGTATCACGATTGACTCAGCCAGAGTATTTTTTAAATCAAAAAAACGGCACTATATTATTATTGATGCTCCTGGTCATAATGAATTCATAAAGAATATGGTCACAGGGGCAGCACGTGCTGAGGCTGCTGTATTGGTGATCGATGCCAATGAAGGAATTCAGGAAAATTCTCTACGGCATGGTTATCTGCTTGGCATGTTAGGGATTAAACAAATTTTGGTGTTAGTCAACAAAATGGATCTTGTGGGATATGATCAGAAGATCTTCGATGCTATTCAAAGGGATTTTACTGAATATTTAAACAAAATAAATATTCAACCTAAAGCTTTCATACCTGTTAGTGGAATGGCAGGAATCAATCTTACTCAGCTTAGTGATAAAACAAATTGGTATCAGGGGGATACTTTGCTGGAAGCATTAGATGTTTTTGAAAAAATCAAATCGGATTTAAACAAATCTTTTCGAATGCCAGTTCAAGATATTTATAAATTCACAGCATTTGGTGATGATAGAAGAATTATTGCTGGTACGGTGATCAGCGGAAATTTAAATGTTGGCGATGAACTCGTTTTTTATCCCTCTGGAAAACGGAGCAAGCTTAAGACCTTTGAAGTGTTTGGATCAGATTCTTATAACCAAGCAATTAGTAATCAGGCAGTTGGGTTTACTTTGGATGAGCAAATTTATATTCGTAGAGGTGAGGTTGCCTGCAGAGGGGATGACCTGCCACCTCAAGTATCAAAAAAATTCCGGGCTAGTGTATTTTGGCTTGGGGATAACCCTTTACAGCTGAAAAAGTCTTATATCTTGAAATTAGGTTCTGCGAGGATCCATGCCCATTTAGAAAAAATTCATCGTGTTATGGATGCTGGTAAGCTTGGGAGTTCTGAACACCAAAAGATAAATAAAAACGATGTTACAGAAGTAACTTTCGAATTACAAAATTCTATTGCATTTGAATTATCTGAATCCCACAGCGATTTATCACGGTTTGTAATCCTAGATGATTCTCAAATCTGGGGTGGGGGGATAATTCTCGAATCTATTCAGGATGAAGATAAAAACATGCGAGAGGAAATATTCACAAGAAATTCAAGATGGATACGTAGTCAAGTTAGTTATAACGATCGTGCCGAAAGAAATAATCAACACTCAAGTTTAATTTTAATTACCGGAAAGCAGGGTTCTGGAAGAAAAAAACTGGCTTCAATGCTAGAGACCCAACTTTTTCTCGAAGGAAAATTTGTTTATTATTTAGGCGTTGGCAGCATACTATATGGCCTAAATGCAGATTTAAAGCGTGATAAATTGAATAATTGGGAGGAGCATATTCGGAGAATAGCAGAATTAGCCTATATATTTATGGATTCAGGAATGATTTTGGTGATGACAGCGGTTGAGTTAACAGAAGATGATCAACATATTCTGCGGACTATTATTGGATCTAAAAAAGTGAACACTGTTTGGGTAGGTGAAGATATATCAACTGATCTTCAAAGTGACCTGCAGGTAAGTAATGACGACGTTTTCGAAGACTCTGTTTCTAAGATAAAACAAATATTGAAAGTACGTGGAAGTATATTTGGATTATAAATCACTTGAATCTTTTATTAGGTTTATTATTTTTAATTTATAAGGTTGGGTTTTGTTAAAAAAGGATAACTTGTTTTGATTAGATTATTGTAATTTTTTTTGCCTCCTGTTTTGGAATTATCAAAAATCCTCCACTGACTTCTACAGAATTTCTATTCATTATGTTTAATAAAAAATTATTCTTAATTAAATCCGACTATTATCTACCGGTAAAATAAAAATTGAAATGGATCTGTCCAAATAATTTTCACAGTTTCCCCCTCCACTAATTAGGTAGGCCGGGTATAAATACCTGCTGAAGTTGATCTGGTATACATGGAGGAGGGGAGAAAAAATACCCCAATAGAGGTATTGAAAATGGTAAAATATTTCAATTTCAATTTCAATTTCAATTTCAATTTCTAAATCAACGGCAATTTTTTAAATTATAAACTGGAAAGACGGCTGAATAAATGATAATACGTAATGGTAAGTCTTCGGTTATTCTTGTTACTGGGGGGAGCGGCATGGTTGGACAGGTTGTGGTAAAAGATTTGTTGAAGCATGGTTATCGTGTGATTTCTACTGATCTGAAAAAGCCCTCTAACGCAACTTCTGCCCGAGTAGTGAAGGCCGATTTGACAATAATTAAGCAAGTCCGTAGAGTTGTAGAAGGGGTTGATGCTATTGTACATCTGGCTGCAATACCATCACCAAATATTCACCCACCGGAAGTTTTGTTTAAAAATAATATAATATCGACTTTTAATGTATTACAAGCAGCAAGTACCCTTGGCGTCAAACGGGTTGTGATTGCAAGCAGTCTGTCGGCATTGGGACTAGTATATAACACTCATCCAATTGAACTTTCATATTTTCCAGTTGATGAAGCACATCCCTTATTAGCTCAGGATGTATATGGGATTTCGAAAGAACTTGGCGAGTCAATGGCAGATGGTTTTGTGAGGCGTAATCCTAACCTATCTATTACTAGTTTTCGGTTTCCATATTTAAATGCATCAGTAAATATACCCCATGCAATCGAACATTGGTGTAAAAATCTTGATTTAGGTGCAAAATTGTTTTGGTCATATTTAGATGTCGTGGATGCGGCTGCTGTCATTAGGCTTGCTCTTGAACAAGTTGTTTCCGGCCATGAAAAATTTTTTGTTGCATCGCCAGACACCTTTGTAGAAGAGAAAACTTTGCCATTGCTTAAAAAATATTATCCTGGTGTGGCATTGGATGTAGATAAATTGGGCGGGTTTGCGTCTCCGATCAATTCGAGCGCTGTAGCCCGTCAATTAATGTTTATACCTGCGATAAATTGGCGTAATCAGTTTGGGAAAGATATAATAAAATTGAAATAATTTTGCAATGATATACCCAATAGTTGTACTAAACACCTGTCTAACACCTTTTTATAAAAGGCGTCATTTTTATTAAAATACTAGATAGCCACGTAATTAATAAAAATTTATGCATA
>SWCD01024160.1_pt1 | contig 48935 bp, 37 predicted proteins | sample 4693011 | NCBI WGS metagenome assembly SWCD01 (sample SAMN10267278, study PRJNA491770) | bioreactor metagenome | isolation source: DHS bioreactor inoculated with marine | place: Japan: Omine Ridge, Nankai Trough
TTTTTTGTTGATAGCAATCGTTCGTCTGTTTTTTAGAAAAGTAGTTAAAGAGCGCAGCATGTGGACGCGCGTACTGGTATTAGGCGCGGGTGAAAAAGCGAGTTTGATTCGCGAGGCGGTTAAAACGGGTGAGGTGCGTGGTTTGAATATTGTTGCCTGTATCCCGTTGTCGGGTGATAAAGATATTTCTAATAAAGATACCATTCGATCGCTGGAAAAACCTCTGGTGAAATATGTTGAAGAACTGGATATCGATGAGATCGTCATCGCTGTCGATGATCGCCGGTCGCGTGGTTTTCCAACGAAAGAACTCATCGACTGTAAGATGAGCGGCGTGAGCATACTGGATCTGGTTACATTCTTCGAGCGCCGAGCAGGAAAGATTCGTCTGGATATGCTAAACCCCAGTTGGCTGTATCTGTCTGAAGGATTTCAGATGGGGGCATTTCGTCGTATAGGCAAAAGAGTTTTTGATATATCGGTGGTTCTGGTTTTACTACCGGTTGCGTTGCCGTTTGCCGTTCTAGTCAGTTTGGCTATTTTTTTAGAGAGCCAAGGGCGCGGGGGTGTTCTGTATAGTCAGGTCCGCGTTAAGCAGGATGGTCTACCATTTAAGATATATAAATTCCGTAGCATGGTGACAAATGCTGAAAAAAATGGCGTCGCACAATGGGCGTCGAAGAATGATTCGCGCATCACGCGAGTCGGTAAAGTTATTCGCAAGGGACGACTCGATGAGCTTCCCCAGTTATATAATGTTTTAAATGGCGATATGAGTTTTGTTGGACCCAGGCCAGAACGTCCGGAGTTTGTAGAGAAACTGGCTAAAGCGGTGCCTTATTATGAAGAGAGGCACAGGGTGAAGCCCGGGTTAACAGGCTGGGCGCAGGTCTGCTATTCCTATGGGGATACGGTGGGTGATAGCATTGAAAAGTTACAGTATGACCTGTATTACGTTAAAAATTACAGCATGTTGTTGGACATGCTGATTCTGCTGCAGACCGCGGAAGTGGTGATGCTGGGTAAAGGTGCGCAATAGCTGCTTGCGTTGTTATTATCTGTCGGATGGCAGTGTGTGACGTTGCCTCTGGTAATAGTCATTACATATTCACAGCGTTTGAGATACACTTGGGGGTTAGTCGCTTTGATAAATACTAGGACTTGTCCCAGAGTAGTATGTGTTGCAAGGGCGTGATGTTTTTGATATGCGGTATTGCTCGGGATTTATATTAAGTGATGGGAGGGGTTATGACTCTTAGACTTTTTTTCAATATGGATTATCTAAAATATGCGCTAATGTCGTTTGTCGTTGTTCTTCTGGTGGCGTGCAGTGGTGGTGGCGATGGCGGTATTGGCGGAGGCAGTGCAGATATAAGCTGGACTGCGCCTTCTGCGAGGGCTGATAATAATGCTTTGCTTTTGTCTGATATTGCGGGTTACCGCATTTATTACGGTGTCGAGAAAGGCGTTTACTTAGGTTGGGTTGAGATTAATGATGGTTCGATCACCCAGGCACAACTATCGGGTATCCCTTCAGGCAGGTATTTTGTTGCGATGACAGCAATTGATAGTGACGGGCTAGAAAGTGGCTACTCCCTTGAAGTGGAAGTGGTCATCTAATAATTTTAAGCGTGAGCGTGTAGCTGCCTGGTTACGAGGAAACTTGCACAATAAAATTTTATCTGCCGTGATGGCGTCTTTTTTATGCCTGTAGGATAAGTTGTGCAGCCGTGCGGTGTCGGTGTTGCTTTAAAGCGAGATGAAAAAAGCCCCTCGATGAGGGGCTAGATTGCATAAGATGCGCTCAAAGGGTTTTGTTATCAATCCCTCTTTCGCTGACTAACGCCGATGCCTATCAGGCCAAGCGCCAACAGCCCCAGGATTGCTGGTTCGGGTACGGTGTATTCACCCTCTATCGTGTCGTTGCCGCAGGTCATGCCCCAGTGCAGCGCGATAGTATCGCTTTTTGCCAGGCGAGTACCGGAGAGGTCGATCAAGAAGTTGATTCTGCCCACAGTGTTATCTGTGTCGGCAATGACGTTCCATTTGCCGTTTCCAAAAGTATCATCGACACCTTTCGTGCTGGTATCAACAGCGATCTCCTGACCATTTCGAAATGTTCCGCGAGACAGGAAGTCTTCGCTTAGTAATGTGTCGCTGTCGTCACCGACCAGGCTATACAGCGTACCGCTACGATCGCCTGAATTGGCCCAGCGATCATCCAGTGAAAAGGCGTAAGACCAGGCGGTGCCGCTTAAGTAATTGTCATTAGCATAATGCGGTGCATCATCATTTGGGTTCCAGGATTCGCTTAAAAACAGGTCGCCATAGGCAATGCCCTTTCCATTTGAAATAGCATTGTTCGTAAGGCGGGCATAGGATCCACTTCTACCGGCAAAATTGGTGTTAATGCCGACGGCTAATATATTGCCTACGCGCTCAACATCCATGCTGATCACGTCAAACCACGATCTGTGGCCAATGACGTCACCATAACCATGGCCTTCGCCACCCCAATAATTATCGGCGATAGTAGTAGGCATCGCAAGCGATGGCTGCGCGATACCTAAGGCCATTATTGCTGACATGCCGGCAGATATAATTAACTGTTTGTTCATTGAAGCTTCCTGAGTCATTAAAAGTTATGCTTACCAAGTAATACAATTACTATGCCAATATATTATTACGCTAATAAATACAGCGTGTTAGGCTGACGCTATTAATATAGCGCTCAGTTCCATACAAAAAATGAGTAATAAGGTATCTACGTGTAAAGTTATTAAGAAATTTCAGAATTATTTTTGGTATAGCCTGAAATGGATTACTTTTAATCATTTTTATGAGCAGGTATGCTGAGAATAACCCTATAAAAAACATAAAGATAAAAGTTTCTCTAACATTTATAAAAAGGTTCTGATAGTGGAGATGATGTAAAAAATTATGACAGTTAAGAGGTTTTTCGGTGCCTGAATATATCAGTAGTGAGTATCGCTGTAAAAAAATGTTACACAAGGCAGACTATCTGTAAACTATGAGTAAAAGTGGATGGCAAGCAAGCCTGGGTAGTGGGTACAGATGAATTTAGGTTTATACAGTTATTTGGGGGCGGGGCTAGCATATAGTTTTTTTTCTGTATTATTGCTGTTTAGCTGGCGTGAGAGCATGCAGGGAAAATTAATTTTCATTGTTATGTTTGTCAGTGCCTGTTGGGCATTGATCTCCGCACAGATTGCGCTTCATAAGGAATCTTATCTTCTGTCGTATCAGGCATTTGAAATTCTCCGGTATATTGCCTGGTATTTATTTTTATTTAAACTGTTCGATGTGGCGCTATCCGGCGCCACCCCTTCTCATCGTAGTCAAAAATCCAGTTACCAAAAATTTGTACGCTGGGCTTTGCCTTTGAGTGTTGGTTTTGCGGTCCTATTGCTGCTAAATGAGATACTCGTTGCTGTTTTTACATTGCCGGGCCAATTTGTTTTTGGGATAGTCGGCAACGTCATTCTTGCGCTCACAGGTCTTGCTATAGTCGAGCAGATGTTCCGTAATACTTCAGCGCGCTACCGGTGGGCCACCAAGTATCTGTTCTTTGGTGCGGGCGGTATTTTCATTTTTGACTTTTATTTATATGCTGATGCTTTACTGTTTAGAAGTATCGATCAGGGCTTATGGGATGCGCGGGGGATGGTGCATGTGGTGGCAGTGCCTTTATTAGCGATATCTTCAGCGCGCAACAAAAACTGGTCGCTTAATGTGTTTGTTTCGCGGGATATCATCCTGAATACCACCGCTATTCTTAGCGGTGGATTTTATCTGCTGGCGATGGCAGGAGCGGGTTATTATTTAAGAGAGTTTGGCGGTGACTGGGGCAAAATCGGCCAGGTAATGTTTCTAACGCTGGCCGTAGTATTTTTATTTGTCATGTTTACATCGTCACAGGTACGCGCGAAGAGCAGAGTCTTTTTGAGTAAGCACTTTTATAAAAATAAATATGATTACCGTCTCGAATGGCTGCGCTTAACCGAGGACCTGAAGGTTGATGTAGACAATAAAAATCACAATAAAACAGTGATCGAAGCCATGGCGCACATTGTGGATGCGCGCGCCGGATCCCTTTGGTTGCGTGATGAAAAAGGCGACTATAAAAATGCCGAGTCCTGGCAGAGCGGCCTTCAGGAAAATGTGGTGGAGGGTGAATCTTCATTGATAGCGTTTATGGAGAAAAAAGGGTTTGTTATTAATGTGAAAGAGCTGATCAGTCACGCCGATGAGTATAAGGGGCTGGCGTTACCTGAATGGTTATTAAAAACAGGACAGCCCTGGCTGGTTGTGCCGCTGCATGGCATTAATGTATTACTGGGGTTTGTGGTATTGGCCAGCCCGCTTATCGAGCGTTCGATCAACTGGGAAGATCGTGACCTATTGAAAACAGCGGCAAAACAGATCACCAGTTATCTGGCGGTGTTGACAACATCGGCGCAGTTGGCAGAAGCGAAACAGTTTGAAGTGTTTACTCGCTTGTCTGCATATATGGTGCATGACTTAAAAAATATCGCGGCTGAGCTCGAGCTGATAGCTATTAATTCAAAAAAACATACGGCAAACCCCGAGTTTATCGAAGATGCCTTCGGTACGGTTGAAAATGCGGCGGCTGACATCAATCGATTACTGGCGCAGCTACGCAACAGGCGAGCAGAAAATGAGAAGAAAACATTGGTGGACCTGGTCGAACTAGTGGCAGAGGTTATTGATTCTAAAAGTCACCTGCGGCCAGCGCCGCAATTAAAAATACTTTCTGAATCGGGCATGGTGTCTTTGGAAAAACAACGTTTTACAAACGTGCTCGCGCACCTGATAGAGAACGCGCAGCAAGCCACGCCAGAAAGTGGTGACATCATCATAACGTTGTCCACAACCGAAAAAATGCACATAATCGGCATTAAGGATAATGGCCATGGCATGGACGATGATTTTATTCGAAACAGGTTATTCAAGCCTTTTGACACCACGAAAGGCAATGCGGGAATGGGTATTGGCATGTATGAAAGCCGGGAGTTTATTCGTCAGCTGGGTGGAGATATCAATGTGCAAAGTAATTCTGGAAAAGGGTCTATAATCACCCTGCACATTCCGCTGAGTTCATCTCATGATAACGATTTAAATGCCCTGACCGCGTAGAAGGCTGGGTAACTTGTGATTTTAAGGAATTTTTAATATTTGATTATGGCAGACAATGCGTTAAAGCCACTACTGGTTGTCGAAGACAATCCTGGGTTACAGAAGCAGTTAAAATGGTCTTTTGAGGGCTATCAGGTATACATCGCTGGTGATCGTGTGTCAGCAATTAAATTAATACAGCAACATCATATGCCGGTGGTTACGCTGGATCTGGGGTTGCCGCCAGACCCGGCTAATGCCAGTGAAGGTCTGGCTGCACTAAAAGAGATTCTGAAGCTGGCGCCACATACAAAAGTTATCGTGGTAACCGGCAATGATGACCGGCAAAATGCACTGGAGGCCATTTCACAAGGCGCCTACGATTTTTACCAGAAGCCGATAGAGCCTGAAGTTTTGGGCCTGATCGTCGATCGGGCCTATCAGCTGTATGAGCTGGAAGAAGAAAATCGGCAGCTGGCATTGGAAGGTCGTGATTCGCCTCTGGACGGCATTATCGGTGTCAGTACGCCGATGTTGGCGGCCTGCCGGCTGGTGGAAAAAGTTGCGCCGACAGACGCCACCGCACTGGTGCTGGGTGAGAGCGGCACCGGTAAAGAACTGTTCGCCAGCGCGTTGCACCGTTTAAGTCCACGCAAGGATAAACCCTTTGTCGCACTGAACTGTGCGGCTATACCGGATAATTTACTCGAGAGCGAACTGTTCGGCTATGAGAAAGGCGCGTTTACCGGTGCGGTAAAACAGACCAGGGGCAAGATCGAAACCGCCACCGGCGGAACCCTTTTTCTGGATGAAATCGGTGATATGCCAATGCCGTTACAGGCGAAAATGCTACGATTTTTGCAGGAACGTGTCATCGAACGTCTGGGCGGGCGAGATGCTATCGAAGTTGATGTAAGAATTATCTGTGCAACGCATCGTAACCTCAGCCAGTTAATCGCAAGCGGTGAATTTCGCGAAGACCTGTTTTTCAGGATTAGTGAAATCGTTATCGAAATACCGGCGTTACGTGATCGTGAAGGTGACAAAGCACTGCTGGCACAAATTTTTCTGGATAAATTCAGTCAGCAAAATGGCCGCAGCTTCCGCGGGTTTACAGATTCTGCACGCGCAAAAATCGATGCCTATGAATGGCCCGGTAATGTACGTGAGCTAGAAAACCGTGTTAAACGCGCAGTCGTTCTCGCTGACGGTCGACAAATCCTGGCGACAGATCTGGGTTTTGCGGAGGAAGAAGATCATGTGCAGTCACTAAACCTGCGTAATGCCAGGGAGCTGGTAGAAAGAGAAGTCATCCAGCGTGCGTTATCAATTTACAATAATAATGTGACGCATGCGGCCGAGGCGCTAGGTATCAGCCGTCCTTCCTTGTACAGTTTAATTAAGAAACTGGATATGCCGGAACCGGGGAAGTAAGTGGTACTAACTTTTTAAGCACAGCTCAGAACATATAAGGAACGATTATGCATACTAAAAATAGTGTACCAAACTGGGTTAAAAGGTCGATTTTCATGTTGGTCACGATGATGCTTTTTGCCTGTAGTGGCCCTACAGAACAGCAGCTGGTTCAAGCGGCGCGGGAATATCTGGCGCAAGCTAAAATATATGAAGCGGTGATAGAGTTAAAAAACGCATTGCAGGAAAATCCGGAAAATGCAGAAGCGCGATATCTGCTGGCTGGGATTAATCTGAGATTGGGCGATATATCTTCGGCCGAAAAAGAGTTTAGACGTGCGGCCAATGCTGGCTGGTCGGAGGAGCAGACACAAATCGGTCTCGCTAGAGTAATGCTGGCCCGCAATGCGTTGCAGGCGCTGCTAGACGAAATTGAAGTCAAAGACCGTTACTCAACCAGTGCACGCGCCAATCTTTATGCGTTACATGCGCTGGCGCTGGCAGGTTTAAGTAATCAGGATCAGGCTGAGAAGTTGTTGAGTGAGGCCGTTAAGCTGGATGCGACTGCTCTGTATGTATTGAAATCGGAGATTTTGATACGGTTTGCAACCGGCGATATAGCCTCTGCAAACAAAAGCCTGAAACAGGCGCTGGCCAGATATGGCAGTGAGCAGGAGATTTTATTATTAAGCGCTCTCGTGGCGACTGGCAATAAAGATCAGGCTGGTGTTGCTGCTGCATACCGCAAAGTGATAGCGCTTGAGCCGCAGAATACAGTGACTTTTTATGGTCGAAAAGCGCGTTTGAGTCTAGCCCGGTTGGAGATATCAGGCGGTCGTTTTGATCAGGCGCAGGCCACGCTGGCACCACTACTCAAGCAAGGGGCTAATGACCCGGAAGCTGATTTTGTCGGTGGTTTTCTTGCGTTCAAGCAGGGCAAGCTGGATCTTGCTGAAAAGCACCTGCTGATGGTGCTTAAAGCGGCGCCCGATTATACCCAGACACAGTTACTTTTAGGTGTCATCAGTTATGCGCAGAATAATTATGAACAGGCTGCATATTACATCGCCAGATATATCAGTGTCGTGCCAGGCGACCTGCGTGCGCGTAAGTTGCTGGGGCAGACTTATAGCAAGCTTGGTCAGCGTGAAAAAGCGCAGACAGCATTACAGCCAGCACTGAAAGATCACGGTGATGATGCTGAGCTGCTGGCGCTGGTGGGTCTGTTGCAGATACAGGCCGGAGACACGGCTTCCGGTATCAAGGGGCTGGAGCGAGCAGTTGAGGCGGCACCTGAAAGTCTGGCGCTAAAAAACAAACTGGCCAAAGCGTATATCTACGCGGGTGAGACAGAAAATGCGGTCAGGGCATTAAATGCCATGCTTGCCAAAGGTGGGGATAAAAAACATGCGCAGGTCCTGCTAGTCGCTGCGCATATAAAAGCCGAGCAATACGCCAGGGCTATTAACACTGTTTTGGGAATGATCCAGGACTATCCTGATGACCCGGCTGTTTTGTCACTGGCCGGGAATGTGTTTGAAGCCAGTAAGAACAGAACCGAGGCCCGCAAATATTTTAACAGGGCGCTGCAGGTGAGCCCGGGTTATTTCCCGGCGACGATGTTACTCGCAAAGCTCGAGGAGCTTGAAGGGCACGAGGATAAAGCCGAGCTGATGTATAAAAAGCTGGCGCAGGTAAATAAAGAAGATATCAACGCGCTGATGGCGCTAGTACGCCTGGCGGAGACGCAAAACCGGCCAGAGGATATGCTCAACTGGTTACGGCAGATCGGCGAGCGATCACCGCAGGATATCAGGTCGCGTGAAATGCTGGTGGAATACTATCTGAGTAAAAAACTGCTGAGAAAGGCGGGTCTGATACTCAAAGAAGCTATTAACCTTGCGCCAGATGATCACTCGTTGTTAGACCTCAAGGCCAGATTGCATATCGCTAATGGCCAGTACAATGAAGCTTTATCGCCGCTCAGTAAACTGGTTGCCGAAGTGCCTGATTCGGCATATGTTCGCACTTTGCTAGCAGAGGTACATTTCAAGCTGGACCAACAAACAGATGCCCGTCGACAACTGGACATCGTGCTTAAAAAGCAGCCCGATTACGCTCCGGCACTGGCGCTGATGGCAAGCCTGGCGTTGCGCTCCGGTCATTTCGATAAAGCACAGGATTATGCTGCCAGGCTGCAGAAAGTTCGACCTGATCTATACGCAGGATATGAACTTGCGGGCGATGCCTTATTGGGCAGGAAAAATAATGTGGCAGCAAAAAACAGCTATGACCGGGCCTGGCAGCGCAAACCATTAGCAGGGTTGGCAATTAAACGTTCCGAAGCTTCTGTTCGTGCTGGTAAGTTTGCAGAAGCTGCCAGACCGTTGCTCGCCTGGCTGAAAGACCACCCTGATGACGTTCGTGTTCTCCAGTCTCTGGGGTTGGTGTTTCAGAATATGAGGCAGAACGGTAAGGCGATAAAGATCTATGAAAAGGTGTTGAAGATACAGCCAGATAGCGTTGTCGCGCTTAATAATCTTGCCTGGTTATATTCACTTTACAATAATCCAGAAGCGCTTGAACTGGCGGAAAAGGCGTATAAAGCGAAACCGGAGGATAGCGGGGTTCAGGACACCTACGGCTGGATATTGATACAGCAGAGCCGGGTAGAAGAAGGCTTGCATATTCTGGAGCGCGTCGTTAAGGCTTTGCCGGATGTGCCAGAGGTTCAGTATCATTATGCGGTAGCATTGCTGAAGACGGGAGAGGAGGCAAGGGCGCGGGAGATACTCGACAGATTGCTTGAGAGTAAAAAACCATTTGAAGGCCGCAAAGATGCGGAGAAGCTTTTAAAATAAGCGCTGTCCCGATTCCAAAAAAAGCACGGCGTCTGTAGAATCAAAAAGACTGGCCGGTTTTCATGATTAGTTGTTAAATTTTGTCGGGACAGAGGGGTTAGGCGCGGCGGCGGGAAGGTTGCTGTGAACCATATTTGGAAAGGCGCAAGCTGAAGTGCCGAGGCAGCGAAAGGGTGTTAGTACTGAAGATGATTTATGTGTTAATTTATGTATTAATATATGTATAGACTATACTGTTGCTACGTGAAACAGGTGCCTGTTTATTTAGTTTTATGTTTTTCCCTTCCCGCAGTATTTAATAATAATGAATGAACTAATAACCCAGATATATGGATATTTATACGGAATGTGGCGCTACCGCTGGTCAGCGTTGTTCGTGGCATGGGTCGCCGCGCTGATTGGCTGGGCAGTGGTATTTGCGATCCCCGATCAGTACAGTGCAAAAGCGGTGGTATACGCTGATACTTCATCTATCATGAAGCCGCTCCTGAAAGGCCTTACGCCTGAGACCGATGCTTATAACGAGCTTGATATCATGAGCAGGGTGCTGCTGAGCCGAGATAATTTATTATCGGTTATTCGTGAAACAGATATGGATTTGATGGTACATACGCCGCTGGAAAGAGAGCAGCTGGTTGTATCGCTGGCTGATTCGATCAAGGTAAAAAGCAAGCAGAGTCGGGGCAGGAGCAATATCTACGAAATCAGCTACACCTCGCCTTCAGCAAAAAATGTCTATCAGGTGGTATCAATTCTGCTGAATACCATGATTGAAGATACCTTGAACTCATCCCGAACGGATACCGCTTCCGCGCAGAGATTTATTGATAAACAGATCGCAGGCTACGACGAGCGCCTGTCTCTTTCAGAGCAAAAACTGGCGGAGTTCAAAAAAGCCAACTTGGGTTATATGCCAGATGAAAAAGGTAATTACTATACGCGCTTGCAGGGCGCGCAGGATGCTGTAGATGAAACGCGCGCATATTTAAATCTGGCCAAGCAACGTCTGGTTGAATTAAAGAAGCAGCTAAGGGGCGAGAGCCCGCTGCTCGATAGCGCCTCTTATCGATCGCCGTCTATCAGAAGGTTGCAGCTTTATGAGAGCCAACTGGTTGAGTTGCTAAATCAGTATACTGAAAAATATCCCGATGTAGTGGCTTTGAAAGCAAAGATCGCGGAATTAAAAGCCAATAAAGATAGTGTGCAGAATATAAGCGAAAGCGATGATAAGACGTCTGCAGAATATAATCCTGTGTATCAGGAAATGAAGGTGCAGTTGAGTAAAGCCGCTGTTGAGATTCAGATCCTTACTGCGCAACTGGTCGAACAGCGGGCACAGGTGCGAAAGCTGAAAGGTTCCATTGATATTATCCCGGAAGTCGAGGCAAAACTAGTAAAATTAAATCGTGACTATGAGATAACTAAAGAACGTTACCGTGCGTTGGTCGAGCGAAGAGAAGCGGCCAGTCTGGCGCAAAATGTTGGAAAAAGTACCAGTGACGTCACTTTTCGAGTGATTGAGCCGCCTATCATACCGACGCAGCCATCTGGCCCGATGCGGTCGTTGTTTCTGGTGGCTGTTCTGGTGCTTGCATTGGCTATAGGACTGGGGTGGAGTTATATGCAATATATGTTACAGCCTACATTTTTTGATCTGCACATGGTGAGCGAGAAAACAGGCCTGCCTGCCCTGGGCGCGGTTAGTTTGTATTTATCGCCCGAACATAAAAGGCGTCGTCGGCTCCAGTTAGCCTCTTTTGTGCTGGCGGCATTCTCCCTTGTCTTTACCTGTGCAGGATCGTTAATATTCAAACATGAAGGTACAGAAGTGGCCAAAACATTAATTTCGGATGTTAGAAAAAGCTTATGAGTTTGAATGAGAAGGAATTTAAGCAGGCAACTATTACAGAGCTGGTTTCTACGGAGACGGATAATGCTGACGCTGCAGGCCGGTTCTTTAAAAAAGGACAAGGGCAGGAAGGTGGCGGGCAGGGTGGCGGTGTCAGTACTAGTTCAGTCCCTCTTCTGGAGCGACTCCGTGCCACTAATATGCTTGTGCCTGGTAGCCAGTTAGATATAAATATTATCGATGAGTATCGCCGGATAAAACGACCGCTAATATCGAACGCTTTTGGTAAAACGGCTCAGCTTGTCGATAAAGGTAATCTGATTCTGCTTACCAGCTCACTGCCGGGTGAAGGTAAATCATACTCGTCTATTAACCTGGCCTTATCGATTGCGCAGGAGCGTGACCATACTGTTTTATTGGTTGATTGCGATGTGGCGCGACATGGCACTAGCCGCTCATTGGGTATCTCTGATAAACCCGGGCTGGTAGAATTGCTGGAGTCCGACGATCTGGACATTAGTGATGTTATCTTACGAACTGATATACCAAAATTGAGCCTGATTTCTGCGGGGAAGCAACATGAATATGTGGCTGAGCTGCTGGCAAGTCATCGTATGGTCGAGCTGGTTCATGAATTAGGCTCGCGTTACCAGGATCGAGTTATTATATTTGATGGGCCGCCGATTCTGCCTACACCGCAAACACAGGTTCTGGTTGGGCTGGTTGGTCAGGTGGTCTTTGTTATCGAGGCAGGTAAAACGCCACAGATGGTCGTTGAGGAAGCGCTGAGTCTGATACCTGACGAACAGGCTACGGGTCTGATATTAAATAAAAATGAAAGAATGTCTGAGCGCTCTGGTTATTATGGTTATTACGGAATGGACAAGAAATAATCGATCGGGTTCGAAGAGCTCTTCAGGACGGTGTAGCGATGGACATTAAAAATGCATTAACGGTTGATGTAGAAGATTATTTTCATGTGTCAGCATTTGCCAAAAGTATCAACCGTAAAGATTGGGACAAGCATCCATTACGGGTAGAAAAAAACACTCACCGCCTGCTGGACTTATTTGATGAAGCTCAGGTTAAGGCAACTTTTTTTGTATTGGGCTGGGTGGCTGATCGGAACAAAGGCCTGGTCAAAGAGATAGCTAATCGTGGTCACGAAGTTGCCAGTCATGGTTATAGCCATCAGTTAATTTATAACCAGACGCCGGACGTTTTTCGTGAGGAAACCATTCGCTCTAAATCTTTACTGGAAGATATCGTGCAGGTGCCTGTCAGAGGTTATCGGGCAGCGAGTTATTCAATAACCAGCGAGTCACTCTGGGCGCTGGATATTTTAGCAGAAGCCGGCTTCGACTATGATTCCAGTATTTTTCCGGTACGTCATGATCGATATGGCATACCCGATGCGAAGGAAATACCGCATGCTCTGAAGACGCCACAGGGGTATTCGTTGGTTGAGTTTCCGCTATCAACCGCTAAGATATTTAATTATAAATTGCCTGTTGCTGGTGGCGGGTATTTTCGTTTATACCCTTACGTTTTGACTCGCGCAGGTTTGAGACAGGTGAATTCTCGTCAGCAACCCTTTATATTTTATCTGCACCCGTGGGAAATTGATCCCGATCAGCCAAAGGTCGAAGCGGGCTGGTTTTCACGTTTTCGACATTACAACAATCTGGAAAAGTGCGAATCACGTCTACGAAGGTTAATGCAGGACTTTCAGTTTGGTACCGTCTGGCAAGTACTGGAAAATGCTGGCCTGACTAATAAGGTGTAAGTGTATAGATGCGATTCTAGCAGCGCCTGTGCTGCCAGGTGGCTATGTCGAATTCCGCAAAATCCATCGCTTGATTTACAAAGGTGATCTGGCTGCTATTATTTTAGGTTCAGAGCCTGGGCCGGCACACGGTAGCAGAAGATTATTAATAAGGTTTGCATATAGATGAACTCAAAGGTTAAAAAAACGGTTTCAAATATATTTGTAGTTATGCTGTCGCCGCTGTATCTGTTATATATTCTGAGTAGCGCCTTTACTAAAAATAATTCTATCGCAGCATACTCGCAACTGTTAAGCCTTGTTCCCGGCAAGTTTGGCAGCTATTGCCGTGTCGCGTTTTATCGTGTGACGATGAAATTTTGCCATTTTGACTGTGTGATCGGTTTTGCGACGCTATTCTCACAGCAAGACACAGAGATCGGCAAAGGTGTGTACATCGGGCCGCAATGTAATATAGGGATGTGCAAGATCGGTGATAACTGCCTCATTGCCAGTGGCGTACACATCATGAGTGGCAGTTCGCAGCATCGTTTTGATGATCTCGATCAGCCTATTCAGCAACAGGGTGGTGTGTATACTCGGGTTGAGATCGGTGAGGACAGTTGGGTTGGCAACGGCGCGCTGGTGATGGCGAACATCGGGAAAAAGTGCATCATCGGTGCTGGCTCGGTAGTGACTAAAGACGTCGCTGATTATTCGGTCATGGTGGGTAATCCTGCAAAATTGATTCAGACCAGACGATAAACGTTTTTCTCTTAATTTGCCCCGTATGTTATTAAACCTCTCCAGTTAACTTTAATGAATAATAAGAAAGTCGCGTCAGTTATAATTCCTGCCTTCAATGAAGAGCAGCATATAGCGAACACGTTGCAGGCATTGATGTTGAATAATGATGACCTGGAAATCATCGTTGTCGATAATGGTTCGACTGATCAGACGGCAGCGATCGCGAACCGGTACGGTGTCGAAGTGATCGATTTTCCATCTGGCACGATTGCCGCTGTTAGAAACCGTGGGGTTATGGCGTCGAATTGTGAGGTTCTTATTTTTATCGATGCCGATATTAGAGTCTCGCCGAGCTGGCATGAAAAATTGCTGTCCGTCGCACGACGACTGCATGAGGCGCCGATGATGGTGACGGGGTCGCGCGTTCAGTCGACAGAAAAAAATAACTGGCTGCATAAATACTGGTTTGCTGAGCTGACGAGTTACAGCGCGCCATATATAAATTCTGGCCACCTTATTACTACACGACAGCTGTTCGACAAGGTTCATGGTTTCAGCGAAGAACTGGAGACGGCCGAAGATTATGATTTCTGCCAGAAGGCGAGCTGTGCTGGCGCAGATATTTATAATGATCCAGCGCTGGTGGTGATGCATGACGGTTACCCAGGCACCCTGGCGGGTTTCATTCGACGCGAACGATGGCATGGAGGTCAGGACGTGGCCAGCTGGCGACTGTTTCGGGATTCAAAGATCGCGTGGTTTGCCAGCCTGAACTTGATCCTGTTACTGTTGTCCGTGACCGCGACGTTGGCGGGCATATATCTGGCGCTACCGGTTTATTTTATTGTGATGTATGCGGTGTCGGCCCTGTTAACTATTTATAAGTTTGGCCTGAAAAAAATAAACTACATGCTATTGATGCCGTTCATTTTTTATTTTTATCTCTGTGGAAGATCGCTGGCGCTGGTTGACCGTTTGACGGGGTTAAAAAAACGATGAGTACACGGGTGACGATCGCTGAGGACAAACATGTCACCAGTATCAACAATTATCTGATGGCTTCTTCGCAGGCAACACCTTACCACCATATGCAATGGTTGCAGGCGGTGAAGAAAGCCTATGGTTTTAATTATGAATATTTGATCGCAGAAAAAGGCGCGCAGATCGAAGGCGTGCTTCCCGTGTGTTGCTTCAGGAGCATCACCGGCAAGCATTCACTCTGTGCCCTGCCGTTCTGTGATGTTGGTGGTGTGCTCGCAGATGATGATGCGGTCAGAGAAAAATTAATTCAGTTCGCATTAAATCGCGCGGATCAGTTGCGGGTGATGCCATTGCAGCTGCGGCAACGGCAGGCTGAAGTGCGAGCGGATGTCGATATGGCTGAGCGAAAAGTAAGTATGTTGCTGGACTTGCCAGAATCTGCGGATATATTGTTGGCCGGTTTTAAATCCAAGTTGCGTAGTCAGATCAAAAAAGCAGAAAAAAACGGTCTGCAGTTCGACTTTGCCAATGATGAAAAAAGCATCGAGGATTTCTTCTATGTTTTCTGTCGAAACATGCATCTGCTCGGTTCACCGACACATTCTATCAAATGGTTCCACGCGTTAAGAGAGATGTATCAGGAAGATTTGCTGGTGGGGCGGGTATGGTCTGAAGGGAAAATTGTCGGTGCTGGCATCCTGTTGTTCAGCGGGGAACATGTTTCCATCCCGTGGGCGTCGACCTTGCGTGACTATAATCGGTTGGCGCCTAATATGCTGCTCTACTGGAATCTGCTGCGAGTCTCCTGTGATAGATCTTGTAAGCAGTTCGATTTTGGTCGCTCGACTTATGGTGAAGGCACTTATAATTTTAAAAAGCAGTGGGGCGCAAAACCGGTGTTGCTGGACTGGCAGACGCTGGACAAACAGGGCTTAGTGGCAGAGTCGAACAACGGCGGAGGCCGAGCCAGAGAGATGGTCGAAGCAGTCTGGCGAAAATTACCGCTGCCGCTGGTGAATGTCATCGGCCCCATGTTGCGCAGGCATATCTCATTATGACGACGCTATTAATCATGCTTACCCTGATCGCGCTTTTCATCCCCGTCTACGTGTATATCGGTTATCCGCTGCTGCTCATCGTATTAGATAAACTGGTGAAGGGAAAAATGCTGGCCGTCGCCGACATCACGCCGACGGTAAGTCTGGTCGTCTCGTGTTATAACGAAGCCGATGTCGTCGAGCAAAAGATCAAAAACTGCCTGGCCATCGATTATCCATCGCAGCAGCTGGAGATCATCTTCGTCTCGGACGGTTCGGACGATGGCAGCGACGAGATTATCAAACGTTATTGTAACGAGCGTTTGAAACTGATTCGCCAGGAAGGTCGGCTGGGTAAAACCATGGGGCTTAATCTTGCGCTGGCAGAAGCAGTTGGCGAGATTGTGGTCTTCTCTGATGCCAATGCCATGTATGAAGCCGACGCCCTGAAGATGCTGGTACGAAATTTTCACGATGCATCAGTCGGTTATGTGGTCGGTGCGGCGATATATCAGGATGAAGAAGTGAATAGCGCTGGCTCCAGTGAAAACGCCTACTGGCAGTACGAGATTTTTATCAAAAAAATTGAGAGCAAATTACATTCGGTGGTTGGTGGTGACGGTGCGATCTACGCCATCAGAAAATCATTGTTCCTGCCGCTGGATCAGGAAGACATCAATGATTTTGTCAACCCGTTGCAGATCATCGCGCAGGGTTACCGTGGCATATTTGATGCAGAGGCGATCTGCTATGAACAGACCGCCGGTGATTTCGATAAAGAAGGCAAGCGAAAGCAACGCATTGTCAACCGCAGCTTTAGCGGCCTGATGAAAAACAGAACCGTATTGAACCCTTTCAAGTTTGGTTTTTACGCACTCGAGGTACTGTCGCATAAATTGCTGCGCTGGTTGATTCCTTTTTTCATACTAATCGCAGCAGCAGGTATAATCGCGCTGGCGCAGATGAAAGTGGAAATGTTTCAGTGGTTGCTGCTGCTCGGTATTCTTTTTAGCTGGAGCATCCTGCTGGGGAAGCTATTGAAGGACTGGCCCACCTGCCCATCCATCGTGCTCATCCCCTATTATTTTTATCTGGTGAATTTTAATTCGATGAAAGGGGTTCTGCAGTCCCTGCGCGGCAAGGTACAGATAACCTGGAGCACGCCACGAGACCAGCGGGCGGCAAGAAGCGCTGTCAGTTTAAAAACACTGCTGGCTTTCGCGGTTTTTATTTTATTGTCGGCCTGGCTTTTCTGGGTGACGCTGCAATCAATTTTATAAATAGATGTCTACGATAAACGTTTTACAATTTATAACGCCGACGGGGTTTTATGGCGCAGAGCGGTGGATACTGGCGCTGAACAATAATCTTGATCCTGAAAACGTGCGTTCAGATCTGGTGGTCACTACAGAGCGAGGGCGGCGCCCCGAGATATTAAAACATTTTAATGCTGGCGAGAGCCAGGCGTTCGAGATCGAGATGAACGCCAGGCTCAGCATGTCGGCTATCCGTTCGCTGGTCGAGTTAATCCGGCAGCGAGATATTGATGTCATCCACAGCCACGGTTATAAGTCCGATATCATGGGGCTGATTGCGGCACGCATGACGGGGATTAAATCGATCTCGACACCGCATGGCTTCGGCGAGCCGTCCGATATAAAATTGAAAGCTTTCATCCGCCTGGGTAAGTTGGCACTGTGTTTCTGTGACATGGTCGTGCCGTTATCCGAGCAGCTGGTCGACGAAATAAAAGCGGCGGGCATCGCACCGAAGAAAATCCGGTTCATCCGAAACGCGGTAGATTTAAAAGAGGTCGAGCAGTATCGAATCAAAAAGCAGGCGCACGATGCGACCAACACGAAATTAAGGATCGGTTATATCGGGCAGATGATCCCACGCAAGAAGATCGACCATATACTGAATATCTATAACCAGATCTGGCAGGAAAATAATAATATCGAGCTGCATCTGCTGGGCGATGGCCAGAGCCGCGCCGAGATGGAAGCGCGGGCGAAAACTTTACCCTGCTCGGAGTCCGTCCATTTCCTCGGATTTAGAACTGATCGGCTGGAACTGCTGAGCCAGTTTGATCTGTTTGTGATGACCTCGTCAGATGAGGGCATACCGCGCTGCCTGATGGAAGCGATAGCCATGGAGGTGCCGGTGGCAGCTTATGATATACCGGGCATCGACCAGCTGGTGATGAACGAAAAGACCGGATTGCTGGCAAAATATGGCGATCAGCAGACATTGAAAAAATATTGGCTAAAATTACTGACAGACAAAATGCTGGCACAAGCGCTGGCGCAACAGGGCAGGGAATTTGTAAATGAGCGCTACTCCGGGCAACGCATGGCAGACGAATATACCGCCCTGTATCAGGACCTCGTGTCAAATAAACGGGATCGCTGATCTATGTGTGGAATAGCCGGGTTCACCCGATTTTTTGATGCTACCGGTGATGTTTCCAGCCTGTGCAGGATGGGTGACAGGATCGCGCATCGCGGCCCCGATGCCCACGGTGAATATCTGGATGATGGTGTCGGACTGTGCCACCGACGACTGAGCATCATCGATCTGTCGAGTGCTGGAAACCAGCCCATGTTTTCCGAAGACGGTAACCTGGTGCTCGTCTTCAACGGTGAAATATATAATTTTCTGGAACTGCGAAAAGAGCTCGAGCAGAAAGGTTATCTGTTCAGGACGAAAACAGACACAGAAGTCATCCTCGCACTATATCAGCTCGAAGGTGCCAGGTGCCTCGACAGACTGTTCGGTATGTTTGCCATTGCGTTGTGGGATAAGCATAAACAGGAATTGTTTTTAGCCAGAGATCGGCTCGGCAAAAAACCACTTTATTATTATCATGATGAGAAACGCTTTATCTTTGGCTCGGAGATAAAAGCAATCCTCGAGATCGAGGCGGTGCCAAAACAGATCCGCCATGACGCTATCTATGATTTTTTTGTGTACCAATATGTGCCCGAGTCGAAGTCTATCTTTAAAAATATAGATAAAGTCAAACCAGGGCACTACCTCACGATTGATAAACATGGCGTCGAGGTCAAACAATATTGGGACGTAACCTTTAAAGACCAGAGCACATCCAGTGAAGAAGAGATCGCCGACGGCCTGCTCGATGTGATCGATACCTGTACCAGGCAGCGCATGATCAGTGATGTCCCGCTCGGCGCTTTTTTGAGCGGCGGTGTTGATTCAAGCGGTGTTGTTGCCTTGATGGCGAACGATAGCGAGAAACCGATCGTCACCTGTTCGATCGGTTTTGATTCAAAAAAATATGATGAGATCCAGTATGCCAAACAGGTTGCTGATCAATATCACACGACTCATCATGAACTAACGGTCAAAGAAGATATCCTGGAGAACCTGGAATACATCGCCGGTTTTTTTGATGAACCTTTTGCGGATCAGTCGCTGGTGCCGACGTATTTTGTTTCTCAGCTGGCGAAAACAAAAGTTACCGTCGCACTGGCGGGTGACGGTGGTGATGAAAACTTTGCGGGTTACAGTAAGTACAGCGTGGATCAGGTGGAAAATAATCTACGCAATAAAGTTCCCGGTTTCATCCGGAAAAATGTATTCCCACCATTCGTTAATCCATTGCAGCGCAGTAACATCCGATCTTTCAATCGTGCCGCGACTTTGCTGGATGCGATGAGCAAGAGTCCGGCGCAGGGATTTTATCTGACCAATACCTTTATGACCGATGCGATGTGGAACCGACTGGCGAACGATGAACTGAAAAGAGAGATTGACGGTTATCACCCATCGACGCAAAGCGTGCAGTTCTACAATGATGTCGACGCAGGTGATCATCTGTCCAGGGTTCTGTATACCGATATCAAAACTTACCTGGTCGGCGATATACTGGTGAAAGTCGATCGCATGAGCATGGCGAATTCGCTGGAGGTGAGAGCGCCCATCCTGGATCATCGGGTGGTGGAGTACGCTGCCAGTATTCCTTCATCGTTGAAGCTGCAGCGAAAAGAGAAAAAATATATATTGAAAAAAGCGTTCGAACGATTGTTGCCGCCAGATATCCTGTATCGAAAAAAGATGGGGTTTTCGGTGCCGCTGGCGCATTGGCTGAGAAACGATCTTAAAACAACAGCGGAAGAAAAATTGTTTCTGGCAGAAAATGGCCTGTCTAATTATTTCAAACCGGTGGAAATAAAAAATATCTGGCTGGAACACCAACAGGGAATCAGGGATCACTCTGCTGCGCTGTGGAGCCTGCTGATGTTTGAGCTCTGGTGGCAAAGATATATTGCTTAAGTTGTTATGAAATATTCCACGGTCAAAATTTTGCACGTCACTTTTAACATGGGCATCGGAGGTACCGAGCAGGTGATTCGCCAGATCATCGAAAATTCTGATGCAGAAAAATTTAGCCATGAAATCTTATGCATCGATGGCGAGGTAGGGCCTTTAGGCAAGGAGCTTAAAGAAAAAGGCGTTGATGTGGAATGCACGCAGAGGCAGGCAGGCACGGATTTTAAATTGATTCTGTTTATCCGGCGATTAGTTAAATCCAGAGGAGTCGATGTGCTTCACTGCCATCAATATACGCCGTATTTTTATGGGGTACTGGGGGTGGTCGGCATGGCGACAAGAGTTATTTTTACAGAGCACGGACGTTTTTTTCCTGATCGCCATCATTTCAAACGTCGTTTTATAAATCCTCTTCTGGTTTTGATGACGGATCATATTACGGCTATTTCAAAGTCTACAGCGGATGCGATGACGGAATATGAATACGTGCGGCGTGATAGAATCGATGTTATATATAACGGGATTCGTGGTTTGCAGACAAAGGTTCTGGGCAGATCGGCTTTGCTGGATGAGCTGGGTCTTGCAGGGCAATACCGTTACATAGGAACTATCTCTCGGCTAGAACCAATAAAAAACCAGGTGATGATGATAAAAGCTTTTCATCAGTGCAGGCTGGTCGTGCCAGAGCTTAAACTTGTTTTGATTGGTGATGGTGCAATAAAATCTGAGTTGATGGCGTTAGCAAAGTCATTGGATATTGAACAGGATGTAATTTTCACAGGGTTTATCGATAACCCGCAAAAGTTTTTAAGTCTTTTCGAAGTTTTTCTCCTGTCATCTTTTAGTGAAGGCACCTCAATGACATTGTTAGAAGCTATGTCGTTATCAAGGCCATGCGTTGCGACGAGCGTGGGCGGAAATCCCGAGATTGTGATAGATCACGAAACAGGCAGGCTGGTACCCAGTGATGATACGGTGCTTTTTTCTGAGGCGATTGCTGCGTTGCTGCAGGATGGGGAGTTGGCAGAGTCGTATGGGAAAGCTGGAAGGGCGCGGTTTTTAAAGGAGTTTACGGCCGGGCACATGATCAGGCGTTATCACGCATTATATGAAGGTAGATAAGTAAAAATGTCGAATGCAAAAATCAGCAGGAATGTGCTTGCCAATATTACGGGTATGATGGCTCAGATTGTCATCGCTTTTATACTGTCGCCTTTTCTGGTGCATACACTTGGCGATACAAAATATGGTATCTGGACCATAGCAGTGGCTTTCACCGGTTACATGAACCTGTTAGATCTTGGTCTGACCTCGGCAGTAAATAAGTATGTCGCAAAATATAGTAGTTTAAAAGATGACAGGAATGTTAATGCGATAGTTTCGACATCTTTTGCTCTATTCTTCCTGATGGGCTTGATCATCGTATTGGTTAGCCCGTTTATGGCTGACTTTATTGTCAGTATCATAAATATTGATCCGTCACTGACCGACGTTGTTCATCTGCTGATTATCATCGTCTCTTTTGACATCGCTATATTTGTTATAAGCGGATTATTTAAAGGCATATTCGGTGGCTTTCAGCGCTATTCTGTTATCAATTTTACACAGGTTGTATCGGCTCTATATAAAGCCTTGATGTTCTATTATTTTCTTTCTCAGGGGCACGACCTGATTGCTATGGGATTGATCTCGATCTCGGCGAACATCATGACCATCATTATTTTTTATTATTCTCTAAAGAAAAACTATCCTCAGGTTTCGATAGAGTTTGGTGGGGTAAACCGGCCAAGTGCTTCGAAGATTTTGCATTACAGTAAATTTACTTTTATCGCGATGATGGCGAACCAGTTAATTTATTATAGCGATGCTTTTGTTATCGGCTATTTTATGAGTGCGGCAGCGGTAACTTATTATAGTATTCCGTGGACGCTGGCGGAGTATACCAAGAAAATTTCTATGGCTATCAGCCAGACTTATACGCCGGCGGTCAGTGAAATTGATGCCAGGGGTGACATGGAGTATATAAAATCTCTATATCTCTCAGGAACGAAATACATGATTATTATCTCCAATCTGCTGGCTATCGGTATGATTGTATTAGGCGGGGCGTTCATCGCTTTATGGATGGGGGAAAAGTATAAAGCGCTTTGTGAGACAGTTTTAATTATTCTTTTTGTTAATCAGATTTTTCAGGGGCCACAACAGATAAGTTATTCCATCCTTCAGGGGTTGGCCAGGCAAAAATATTACGCTTATATGAGTATGGGTGTTTCTGTTGTTAATTTGATATTGAGTATCCTGCTGGTGCAAAAGTGGGGTATCGTCGGTGTAGCAGTGGGCGCTGCTATACCTCAAATATTATTTCACGGTTTATATGTACCCTGGTCGACGTTGAAAACGATTAATCTCTCCGCCAGGGTATATCTTGGTAAAACATATGTACCGTCGATTATTCCTTCAGTTGTTCTTTATATAACTTTGTACCTAGTATCGATTTATTTTTATCCGGACAGTTATTTGAAGTTACTAGTATCAGCCTTTATCTGCGCATTAATCTATTTATTTTTTGCATATATATTTATGTTCGACGAAAATGAAAAATCAATGACTGTCGGGTTTATAAGGAAGCGACTGAAACTCGGCGCTTAATGGCTGGTAATTTGCGATATGATTTCTTTGTCCTTGCTAATATGCGCCCGCCAGGAATCTTGCGTCAATCAAAAGAACTTATATGTGCAGCCTTGGGATAAGTTTTTTTTATAGCTATTACTGAGTCAGATCGTAAAGTGTTTAGTAATAAATCTTTTTTTTGTCTGATTCTGTCGTACATCCTGCTATAATTAGCCGATGAGTAACCAGATATGCTCTGGGGTGGTTATGTTGTGATAAATCACATAATTGCTTTGCCGCATGCAATTAAACAGGCGCGTATCTGTCTTTTTTCTGCTAACTATGTAAAAAAGTTATAACCTGTTCAGGTTGATTTCTCAGTTATTGCTTTAACTAAATGAGACAAAACAATATTCATCAAATGTTTTATTTTTTGTATAAATATCAGGGTCATATGTAATTAAGTTTATAGCCTGGATAAAAGTGATACATACAACTACGAGGACGAAATTATGACCAATTTTATGAAGCTAAAATTTGGTGCATTAGCTTATCTGCTTACTTTTAATGCTTATGCGCAGATTATATTTGAGACGGACTTTGCCAAAGATGGTTCTTTTTATGCGACCAGGCAACAATCTTCCTGGACTGAGGTGGGAGCGAATAAACCCACGGGTTTTGATGGTGCGTTAATTGAGGGCAATGGTTACATTAAAGGTATGCCCGGAGAAGGTGTGGGTGGTTCTGTAGCCCTTAAATTCTTGTGGGATCCTGCATTAGGACAGCCGGTTTCACAGTTATATAAACATCTCACTGGTAACCAGAATACGGGTTACGACGAAGTGTATATTCGCTATAGAGTTAGACTTCCGAATAAATTTAAAGTTGGTATACCTGGAAATGACGATGTCCCGTACTGGAAATGGGGTCGATTGTGGCAGAATACGGGTGTTGCCCCTGGGCAAAAATGGACTGAGAACAGGTCGGATTCGTTCTATGCAGTCTGGAACTATGGCGGTACTGATACGTGGGGCATAGATGCTGGTGGTACCTTCGGTGCGAATACAGGGTCTAACCTTAGTAAGGGCAGTGCTGGCGGTGAGCGTTATTCTAACGATTATTATATTGGCAAGCGTGATTACACGATTACCCCTGGGCATTTCAGGAACGTAGCAGGCTGGAATTTTGATTCCCAGACAAGGTTGTTGGTAAACAACACGTCTCAGACCTGGCACACGTTTGAATGGCGCTTTAAATTATCAAGCAGCGATACCGCGAATGACGGTGTTTTTCAGATGTGGGTTGATGGTATCGAGCAAGTGCCGGTTAAGATAGGCCCGGGTGGTGGTGCTCCCGCATTGGCAAATCTGGCGCCGACAGGGATACCTACAGCCTCGCATGGTTCTGGCTATAACCTCCTGGTAATGTTTGACAACATGGCTAGCTGGAACAAAAACTGGGATGATGCTGGCGTAGAAGGTGGAATTTATGTTAACGACGTGGTTATTAGTACCACGCGTATCGGGCCTACTTATTATGTTGGTTCTCCTCCACCAAATCCTCCAACGAATGTGCAGGCTAAATAGAGCGTCATCTATTTAGGCAGACAGTCTTCAGTGTCTGTAGCGGGCCCGGAGCGCTACGATTGATTTATGTTAATCAGTCGTAGCGCTCCGGGCCTTTGCTTGAGTATTTAGATGGCATGATCTCCTGGCTAAGAGCCTATGCGTCAGCGCGAGGTTTTATGCCATTCACCAAGTTTTTATTTTGAAGCAAGCTAGAATCCTACAGTGCAGGAAAGAAAAAAGTTATCATTCGAAATGTGACTGGTTTTTACTGATTTATGTGACCTATAAATTGAGCAGTCATCCTCATCGAATTAATGGTGTTGGAGAGTTTTCATAAAATTTAAATTCTATGTCTAAGTTTGCATTATTATTTGTTTCTGTTTATTTTAGCGGTTTGCTCCTGAGCCTGTTCAAAGGCGCTCATTGGGCTTTTTATATTTATCAGATAGTCTATTTCCTTAACCCGGAAAAACGTTGGTGGTCTGCCGGGATGCCACTATCGAGGTACTCATTAATTACGGTCGTCTTTCTTTTCCTTGCTTACATCTTCCAGAGGAAAAAATTTAACTATCATCTCAACGAGCTTCGTAAATTGCCGCAGTTTAAATGGATTATATTAATGCTCATAAGCTATGGTCTGGTCTATTTTAGCGCCGTAAGCAAGGGGCTTCATTTTGATGCTATGGTCGAGTTTACCAAGCTTTTTGTTGTGATTGGGATTGCCTACAAAGTATTGGATACCAGGAAAAAACTTGAGTATTCAATATATGCGTTAATTGTTGGTATAGCGTATTTAGGTTTCGTAACCTACTCTATGGGAAGAGATGAGTTCGGTCGCATCGACAGGTTCGGCATGATAGATGCCCCTGATGCGAATGTTGCCGCTGCGGCCATGATAGCGGCGCTACCCTTTCTAATTTTTTATTTTTGGCGGGGCTCGTTTAAGACTAAAGTTATTATGACTGTTTTCGGGGCGATCATCGTCAACGGGTTGGTGCTGGCGAACAGCCGTGGCGCTTTCGTGGGCGGCGGTATAGGTGCCGTCTACTTTATCTGGGAAATGCTCAGGTCGAAGTTTAAAGTCAGATTTCAAAGGTTCATCACGATCATCCTCATAATATGTGGACTGGTCAGCCTGTCTATCGTGATAGATTCTTCTTTTCTTGAAAGAATGTCTACCCTGTCAGATGTGAGCGACGGCAGAAAGAGTGGCTCAAGCCGGGTGACATTCTGGCTGTTAACATTTGACGTCCTAAAGGAATATCCGTTTGGCACAGGCGCATCTGGTTATGAGTTGCTGAGTCCTGGCTATGTGCCAGCAGAATATTTTGATCAGGGGAAATCAGTAAAAGCGGTGCATTCGATATGGTTCCAGGCGCTGGCTGAGATGAGCTATATCGGTTTCTTTTTCTTTATGATGATTATTTATACAACATATAAGTCTCTCAGGCAGTTGAAGCGGCATTACTGGGAGATAAAAGATGTTTATGGCTATTATCTTACGCAGGCAATTTTATCATCATATATTGGCGTTCTTGTGGCATCATCATTCATCAATCAATTTCGGACACAAATCGTTTATTGGTTAATACTTTTTGCGGCCTGTCTATATAATATTGCCATACTTAAAAAAGAAGAGAATGTGAGCATTCAGGAATAAAGTCTGTGAATTTGTCTACAATGCAGCAGTGAGCCGGCTGGTACTAACAGGCGTTTTTAGCCTGTTAGAATGGTGGTTGGCGGGCGGCAGCATTGTTAATGGGCTATAATACGCGCATACAGAAAACTAAATACTGCGCGCCATAACCTGATCGCGGTAGCTAGTTCGATTGATGTTATAAGAGACGACATAAGGATTTAGCTTTTTATGATTTATTTGAACCAGAAGCCACAGGTCAGTGTATTAATTCTTCTTTTTTTAACGGCTGTAGCCAGCAGGTTTTACGGGATATGGGAATGGGATCTGGTAAACGATGAATACTTCACTGCTACGAAGGCTTATGAGAGATACGCCTCGATAATAAATCCTGCCTATTACTCGCTCGTAGTTTTAACGTACAAAATGTTTGGCGACGCACAGTGGTTGTCGCGTATCCCGGCTTTTATTCTGGCCGTATTCAGTATCCCGGTGTTATATTTTTCCTGGTCCAGAAACATAGGTAGAAACGCCGCACTTTTTGCATCAGGCATCCTTATAGTTAGCGCATGGCATTTATGGTTCTCTCAATACGCCAGGTTTTATATTGGCGTATTGCTGTTTAGTACGCTGTCGTATTTTTTCTTTTTCAGGGCAATTTATGTTGAAAAGTTAAGTAACCTGATCTGGGCGATAATATTCAGTGTGCTGGCGGTATCATTTCATGTGACCGCAATCTTTGTTCCGGTCTCTGTGTTCGTCGCATATATTGCCATATTTCTTTTTCTGAAAAAAAAGGAATACGTAAACGTTCAAAATATAAAAATTTACCTGGTATTATGTTTGATTGCGGGAGTATTGATTACCCCTGTGCTATATATGGTACTGGACAGATGGGTGTCGACAAGGCAGACGTGGGGCTATGGCGCCATACTGATTATTCCGCAACTGGTGAAATATATTCAGGTGCCGATTGTGATTACTGCCTTATTTGGCTGGCTAGTCCTGCTTAGAAAAGATATTGTAGCGGCTGTGTTTTTTATAACTGTCATGGTCGTGCCGGCGTTATTCCTCATAGGTTCTGCATCGTTCATGGCAATTTCGCCATCATATGCCTTCTACACTCTGCCGATGGTTGTGATTTTGGCGGGAATAGCATGTGAAGAAGTGCGGGCTCATATGTCGTCGACACATTCTTTTGTCGTGTCAGCAGTCGTGTTTTTTTTATTGATAGCAACATTGTTACCTGGCTTTGCTTCACATTTTCTGGATAGAACGAGTTTTAATTTTAATTCGGTTATCGAATTTGTCGATGACAATTTTCAGGACGGTGACCAGGTGCTGTCCTTTAAACCCGGCTTTAAGTTGCCCGATGGCAAGCGTATTAACGCGGTCCCATTTATCAGTTTTGAAAGAGATAATACAGTCGACTGGCATAAAGAATTACAGCCTTTACTGGAAACAGATAGTCGGACATGGGTCATCGTCTCCAGCAAAAGAAAACCAGTCGCCTCTGGCCTGGAACAGTGGCTATTTTGTAACGCCGAACTAGTGTGGCAGAAATATGCAGTAAGACTGGATTACGAAGTAAATGGATATCAGATATATCTTGTCAGTAATAAAACAAAAAATAACCGAGAAATTTCAAGCTGCGCACAAGAGCGTCGTTAGAAGTGCTGAAAAACTTCGTGTTGAGATTTCGCTGGCATGATTAACTCGTTAAAAGTGATTAAATAATGAAAAATATTGAGATTTCGATTATTGCGCCTCTTTATAATGAAGAAGAGTCAGTAGGAGTGCTTTATCAAAAAATAAAAGAAGCGGCACTAAAAACAGGAAAAGTGTTTGAGATAATATTTGTCAACGATGGTAGCTCAGATAACACATCAGAGGAAGCCGCAGCACTGGCCCGAAATGATACTTCTTTGAGAGTAGTCGAATTTCGTAGAAACTTTGGACAGACCCCTGCGATGGCTGCGGGGATTGATCTGGCTCGTGGCAAGATTCTTGTAACCATGGATGGTGACCTTCAGAATGACCCGGATGATATCCCTATGATGATAGATAAACTGGAAGAGGGTTATGATCTTGTCGTGGGCTGGCGGCACAAGCGGCAAGACAAGTTGATCTCTAGAAAGATTCCGTCCATGATAGCAAATCGCCTGATAGGCTCGGTGACGGGTGTGCCGATCAAGGATAACGGTTGCTCGCTGAAGGTTTACAAGGCGGAGGTTATAAAAAATTCGCCTTTTTATAATGAGATGCATCGATTCATTCCAGCGTTATTGTCGCTGTCAGGCGTGAAGGTTGCAGAGGTTAAGGTGCGTCACCATGCGCGACTGTTTGGTGAGTCAAAATATGGCTTGTCGAGGATATATAAAGTGCTTCTGGATCTGATGACGATTAAGACCGTCCTGTCGCTTGGGCAGCACCCGGTTCGCTGGTTTGTTAAACTTTCATTTGTGCCATTTTTGACAGCGGCGTTGATCTTTTTAAGCTCTGTCGAGCAGGTTGCAAATTCAAATGTGATTACGTCTACACTTGTAGTTATGTTTTTTTCGCTCGGAATTTTTCTTGTTTCATTGGGAATAATTGTCGAGCTTGTATATTTTAAAGGAAGTTTCAGCATCAAGGATGCGGCTTCCCTGTCTATGAATTCTTCATTAATGGATGAGAAAAAATAATTGTGAGCTCAATTAAATCTTTAAGTATAGTAATACCAGTAACAGAACGTGGTGATCAATTGCTGGAGTTTTTTGATGGCTATTATGAAAGTATTTCAGGTCTTGGTCTGGATTGCGAATTTATAATCGTCCTGACACCTGAATATCGGCAGTTAGCCGAGTCCATTAAGAACAAGTATGAAGCAAAGAATATAAAAGTTATTTTGCTGAATAGAAACTATGGAGAGGCAGGCGTATTAAAGATAGGCATCGAGCATGCTGATTTTGATAATATTTTGACGCTACCACCTTATGAGCAGATAGCACCCTCGCACATCTCAAAGATCGTCGATGAGCTCAAAGATCATGACGCTGTCGTGGTCAACCGATGGCCAAGAGTTGATCATAAAGTCAACCGGATTCAATCAGCAGTTTTTAAAGGTATCTTAAGATTGATGGCTTATGATGTGCCCAAAGATCCTGGCTGTGGCATCAGGTTATCGAGGAAGGAAGTCTTTGATGATCTGAAGCTCTATGGCGACATGCACCGGTTTTTCTTCATCCTTGCGAAACAGTTGGGTTTTGATGTTGCTGAGATCGATATCCCTCAGTCGAAGTCGGATTCGTATCGAAGGGTTTATAGTTTTAGAACATATTTTAGCCGGGTGCTCGATGTTTTGACCGTCGGTTTTCTAACGCGGTTTAATCAAAAGCCGTTGCGTTTTTTTGGTACGGGTGGCGCCATATCTTTTCTGGTCGGATCGGTGGGTCTGGGTTATATTGCTGTTGAAAGATTAATGTTTGACGTGCCAGCTTCTGATCGGCCACTGCTCGTCCTGTTTTCTTTGTTCCTGGTGCTTGGCGTGCAATTGATCGCTATCGGTCTTGTAGGAGAAACAATCATCTTTACGAGTTCTAAGAATAATAAAGAATATCGCATAAAAAAAATTATTAATTGATGTCGTTTTATCATTTATTAAAGACATAGCTATTGCTTTTTGAAGCCGAGTTTTTTTCAACACCTATAACCATTTGAATCAATAATATGAGAATTGCAATAACCGGAGCCACAGGGTTCCTAGGGAAAAGTCTGGCAGAAGATCTGGCTAAAAAGGGTCATGAGCTGTACCTGCATGCCAGGTCGGAAGAAAAGTCAAACGCTATCAAAAGCCTGGCATCAAAACTGGTCGTTTGTGATATCTGTGATGAACAAGCGATTAAAGAACTGGTAGACGGAGCAGATGTGGTCATACACACCGTATCGAATTTCAGGAGCGCATCTGGCCCACCCGAGAGTTACACCGAAATTAACCTGAATGGCACAATTAATACTTTTGATCGGTCCAGAGAAACAGGGGTAAAACGTTTTGTACATATATCAACGATAGGTGTACTGGGTGATATTAAAGAATGTCCTGCCTCGGAAACAACAGAATTTAATCCGGGGGACGATTACCAGAGAACCAAATTAGAGGCGGAAAAATACTGTAGAAAACAGGCAGAGAATGACGAGCCGGGGATGGAACTAGTCGTGATCAGGCCGTGTTCTCTGTATGGTCCTGGCGATATGCGTATGCTCAAGATGTTTCGGATGTTGAAGAAGGGTACTTTTTTTGCGGTCGGTAAATGCGATGCAAATTTTCACGCGGTATACATCGATGACCTGATCGCCGGCATAGAGCTTGCGATAGATGACAAGAGCAACAACGAAGTTTTTATTCTGGGAGGCGAAAAATATCTCTCGCTGAAAGAATACATAACCATCGCCGCACACGCCGTTGGTGCGAAATATCCCTGGATCAAGATTCCTTTTGGCCCCATGTACGCATTGTCTGCCATCGTAGAGTTTGTATGTGTTCCGTTTGGCATAGAGCCGCCCATCTTTCGTCGGCGAGTAAAGTTTTATCGCAATAATCGCGCCTTTGACATTACTAAAGCAAAACAGAAGTTGGGATATTCGCCTGGTATTTCTCTGGAAGAAGGCATGAAGCGAACGGTTGCCTGGTATGAAGCCAATGGATATTTGTGAGTTAATATAAATTCGACAGCGGTAGCAATATAATGCTGCGAGATATATTTTAAGTATTTGTATAGTTGAGGTTTGCATGGAACAGAAATTAAAAACGGTGGTCGCTAATATACTTGGCATGACGGCTGAGGAAGTGGTCGACGATCTCAGCCCGGTTACTAACGGGAACTGGGATTCATTAAATCATATGAATATTATCACTGCGGTAGAAAAAGAATTCGGTGTAGCGATGTCGATGAGTGACATTCAGTGCATTGTCGATTTTGCTACGCTGAAATCTGTTGTTGAAAAGTTGTCCTGATGAATATCAAAAGAATATTTATGCGGTTTTTTTTGCCGTCGAGTTTTGTCACTTTATACGTCATGTTTAAATATAAATCAAAAGTGAGCCCTAAGGCAGAACTAGAACTTTCGAACAACCTCAGCATGGGTGAGGACTGTGAGATAGGTTCTTTCACAAAAATAAAAAGCAGTGCGGGCAAGCTGGCGATTGGCAGGAATACGGAGATCGCAAATTTCGTATTTATTGCAAGTGATCAGGGTGGTGTGTCAATCGGTGATTACTGCATGATTGGCCCGAGTGTTTCCATCATAGGCAACAGTTATAAATATGATGAGTTAGATACGCCTGTATTGTTACAGGAAAAAACATCAAAAGGCATCAGGATAGGTAATAATGTCTGGCTGGGTTCGGGAGTGACAGTGCTCGATGGAAGTCAGATAGACGATGGCTGTATCGTTTCGTCAAATTCGGTTATCTCTGGGCATGTGCCGAAAAACAGTATCGTTAATGGCGTGCCCGGCAAAGTTATATTTACGAGAAGATAGAGCATCATGAGTAGCCCGATTATAATCTTCGGTTCAGCGCGATCTGGAACCTCCCTGCTAAGTAGAATTGTTGGAAGTCACCCGAATATAGGTGTGCCCTTCGAATCACATCTTTATAATCGTTTTTACCCCTGGTTAAAATATTATGGCGACCTGGAAAAAGAAAAAAACAGAAACCGTCTGATACAGGATTTACTGGATACTGACGTCATGGCATTATGGGATATTAAGCCCGAATTTGACGATATTATAAATAATCTAAAAGTGAATACTTTTCATGGTATCGTCGATGCGTTGATGAACGCCTGGCTGGAGAAATGTGGCAAAAAACGATGGGGCGAAAAAACGCCGTGGCACATGTTTTACTGGCGTGAGATCATGGAAGGTTTTCCGGATGCCAAATTTATTTTCATCGTCAGAGATGGTCGGGATGCCTCTATGTCCTGGCTGAAGGCGAGGTTTGGTCCAAAGCACATCTATCCAGCGGCGCTGCGATGGAAAAAATTTCATGATGAATATGAAAATTTCAAGCAGGCAGTGGACCCTGATAATCTTTATGAGCTTAAATATGAGGATCTGCTAGACCGCCCGCAAGAAATTGCCAGAGAGATCTGTACTTTTCTCGGCGAGGAGTACTCTGATGAAATGCTGGCGTTTTATAAGACCACCACATCGTATAAGACGGATAAGGGCAACGATGAAAATCTGACGAAGCCGCTGATGAAGTCAAATAAGGAAAAATGGAAACAGGCTTTAACGCAGGATGAAAAAAGAATGTTTGAGGCGGTAGCAGGTGATGAATTAGAGAGATATGGTTACCAGAGAGTGGTCGATGGTGCCAGCATGTCGGCGATAGAGAAGTTGTATATCAGTAAATTTCTTCACCCTGCGCGTCGCGTGATTTCGATGGCGAAAAATTTCCAGGGGCATAGAGATGGCATCGTGCAGTTGTTCATCTACCTTCGCCTGCGTATATTTGCTCTACTGAACAGCTGATCAAGTGCTCATGTTTTTGAGCGCATTCCTGTCTATCTTGCCATTTAAATTAATCGGCATCCTGTCTATGTAGTGTATCTTTCTTGGGACCATATATGGTGGCAGTGCCTTTACCATATTTTCCAGAATTTCCTGTTCAGGTTTCGGCTTAGCTGATTCGATATAAACGACCAGAATGTTTTGCGTCAGATTATTATTATTTTCGATGACTGCGGCAACCAGTGAGCTTTCTGAAAAAACTCTGATATGATGCTCTATCTCGCCCAGTTCCACTCTGTGACCGTCGATCTTGACCTGATGGTCGATGCGACCGCTGTACATATAGTTTCCTAATGAATTGATATATACACTATCACCGGTGCGGTAGTAGGTGCTGTCTGTGCCCTTGATGGTTATGAAAGAGGAGGCGTTTTTTTTGGGGTTGTGCCAGTAGCCGTCCGTGATCTGTGCACCTTTTACACACAACTCGCCCTTTGTTGCTGGCTCGTCAATGAGTGTTAAATGCTGGTTGATGACGCAGGTATCTATGCCTTGCCACGCCCGGCCGATCGAGACCAGGCCGTTGAATTCATTTTCGGCGGGGTGGCCCTTATGCCAGTCATAACGAAAACAGTAGATGGTCGATTCGGTCGGGCCATACAGGTTGACGATTGTGGCGTTGGGGATGACTTTCTGCCAGCCGGGCAGAATGCTGACGGGCAGGCCTTCGCCCGCAAAGATGCTGTATCGCACATCTGGAAAGCTTAGCTCACCGAAGAATCGTTCGAGATATAACAGCACTGACGGTACCATCTGTGTAATTGTTATCTTATGGTTTTTGAGGAGATTGAGGATATTCATGTATGAGATGCCCTGTTGAGGCATCACATAACAACAGGCACCGACACACAGCGGAAGCATGTAGGATGAAATAGACATATCGAATGTTAATTCGAACATCTGAAGAAAACGGTCTGCTTGGTTAAAGCCATAAGCCGATTTGTCATCAAGCATGACATTGAGGAAAGCGTTTAAACTGTTGTGCTTGATCGGCACGCCCTTGGGTCTTCCTGTGCTGCCAGACGTGAACAGGATGTAAGCGAGGTTGCCGCTGTTAAAATTCAGAATCTGTGGCTGGTTATCGCCTGCTGCTGTCCCAGAAGTGTCGATGATAGAGAAATCACCTTCGGCGTTTTTTATCTCATCATGTTCGATGCTTGCGAGGATGACGTTTAAGTCAGTTTCCTGAATTATATCGCTGTTTCTCTGCTGTGGGTTTTTGTTGTTTATCGGGATGTAGGCGCCACCGTTGAACATGATGGCCATCATGCTGGCATAGGTGTATATGTCATCGATCGTCAGTACGCCGATTAATTTTTCGTTTTGAAAACCACTGGCATTGATTGATTTCTGAATGTTAGAAATTAGATTGCCAAATTCTTTGTAGCTATAATATTGTCCACCGACATGGATCGCATTATTGTCGGGGTGCTTTTCTATGTTGCTGGCAAATGTGTGTAATGCCGATGATGTAATAGTATTCACTTTCAATCCTTAAATCTCATGCAGAGTATTGATATAGTTTAGTTCAATGTTTTAGCAGCAGTACTATATCTTGAAGGTACTCCGGACGTTTGAGTTTGTTGCTGCCACGCAGAAGTTTGTCCTCTGACAGGATGTCGCCGGTGGCAGGGTCTACCCATATAACGTCATAGTCTGCGGTGAGGGGTGTCGTTTTTACTGTGCCCGGCTCCATTCTCTGCTCATAACCTGCGTCGAAGTAGGCGACATAAATGGATTCATATCCGCGGCTGCTAATCTTTTCGTTAGCGTTGTCTGAGGTTATAAAATTGTGCAGCGGTTTCATCTGATTTAAATTAGAACCCAGTTCCTCGATGAGCTGACTCATCTGCATGTGATCGTTCATGACATTGAGCACGTTGGCAGACAGGTTTTTGTCTATATCTAGCCATGTAGCTTCACTGCTGCCTGATCCACCACGAGTGAAGACGTTCCAGAATGTCCGGCGATAGGTGAAGCGAAGATCTTTGTTATTGATGGCGTCATCATGCCAGAGACCAGTGTGCAGGCGTTTGCCGAAGAGTCTTCGCCAAATCTTCTGAAACAGCGATTGATCCAGGCTGTACCTGACCAGTTCGTTCATGATTACGGGGCGCTTCATTGATTCGTCAGGTAATTCATTGGTCTGATGAAGAAACCCTATATCTACGTTAGCCGATCGCCATATTCCTTCTGACAGGCCGATTGGTAATTGATAGGGGTCAAATCGTCTTATCCATGGAAGGTATTTTGCATTAGCCAGTTCGACGAAACAGGGGCCGCAGTTTGGTGGGTGATCCATCTCATTGCCCAGCTCCCAATAGACGTTTGCGAATGAGGCAAAGCGGCTGATGATATATCGCAAATAATTCTGTTTGAATTTATCATCACCGTCGTTCCACACATCAAAGAGCTGATTGGCTCCCTGCATGTTGTTTTCAAAATATTTGTTCTTGTCTCGTGACCATGTATCAAACATATTAATCTGCACATAGATGCCACGTTTCAAGGCTTCTCTGACTAGCCACTCGCCGCGTTGTATCCATTCTAGATCCCAGGAGAGGCGGTCATTCTGCAGAGGATACTGGGCGATTTTTAATAGTATCCCATTGTGTTTATATTTTACCAGCAGGTCCAGATAGTCGAGTAATTGCTGATCGGTTTTATGGCCATGTGCAACATTAACCCGGCGATCAAAATTTTTATTTATTTGCCCGGCCTTACTTTCAGGGCCATAATCTTTTGCGGATATCCATTTGCCGCCGATCCAGTAGTGAGTACTGCCATCGTCGTATTTCAGGAACCGTGGGTGTTGTGTATCGACCTTCACATGACCGTGGTTTTCGGGGGCTGCACTTTGCTCCGCGACAGTAAATTTCCCTGATTGTATGGTGGCTCCTGTGTTGTTTTTTATCGTGTATTGCCAGGTGCCCGGTCGGTCTGGCATAAAACGGATCTTCCACAGGTTTTTTCCCTGTGCGTTACGTCCATCATAAAAGCTGGAGAGCTTGAAGGATTTCAGATCGGGTGAGGTGAATTCAGCGTCGAATGATACTTCTGTGTAATCAAAAGGGTTGTTGTATTTTTCATCACTACTGATTGCGGTTTCAAAAAGACCATATAGATTAACGGACTTTTCGATCGCCGCTGCATTTAGACAGAGCAACGTAAGCGTAAAGAATAAAGCTGCCATAAATACCTGTAGTCTCATAAGCGTGTTACTCCCTCAGGTTAAAGATGACCAAGCCGGGGATGATCATAACCAGTTGCAGTGCATGAAAGATCAGGCCGGAAACGGTACAGGTTGCGATCGATAGTCCGAGAGGGCCAAAAAAAGCATACAGCGCAGACTCTCTAACACCCAGGCCGCCGATCGAAATTGGTATTAGCATGAGGATAAAGACGATGGGGGTAAACACGAAATAATGAATGATGGCAATATCCGATCCCAGGCCGATAAAGATGCACATGAATACCAAACTACGAATGAGCTGCACTAACACTGACAACAGGATAATAACATAATAGCCATATGCGGGAATGGCGGTCTGCTGTAACGCAGTGGTGAATCGATTATAAAAATTCGCAACTTTCACCAGCAGTTTTTTGTTGCTGTTTAAGTTAATGTTTTTTTCTAATAATAATCGAGTGATAAAAAATGCCACGGGCAGCATCAGTACGGTAAAAGAAATTAATAGCGGAATGCCCCATTCTAGTCGTGTTGAAAAGTACGCATACCAGGCAGCAAACATCGCCACCAGCAGCATCGAGATCAGGCCGAATACCCTGTCCAGAAAAACTGACGCCAGTACTTTATCACTGCTGCCTTTATTTTTTGATAACTCATAAACCCTGATTATGTCGGAGCCTACGCCACTGGGTAGTAGATGACCGACGGCATTACTGACAAACATGATCTCGAGCAGTTTTATCAGGGAAGCGTTTATCTGGTAAAAATACAGAAGCACTTTCCACCGTATCGCCATGACCAGCCGGATCAGCAGTATCAAACAAAAAGCATAGATGATGGCGTCGAAATCTACAGAGTAAAAGCTGTTTTTTAGCGCTTCTAGATCAGCGGCATATACCAGTAATAGCAAGATGGCCAGACTGATAGATAATTTGATAAAAAATTTAATCATTTATGTTGCTTGCTCAATATGTTTCATGGCGGTGTGTGTAAGGCATTTTTTTCATCAGAAACTCTGGGTAGCTGGCATACAGATCAGAGATTTGCGCACGCATAGTCTCATCAGACCATGACAGGAGTTGTTGCATAACTGTCGCGCAATATTGCGCAGTTTCTAGATCGGGCGGTGCGCGGTCACCGATAGCCAGCCTGCGTTTGAGTAGATCACGCAGCGTTAAAGCCTGCTCATAAAAAACGGTATGTTGAATTTCAGCCATGATGTGATGCCTGGTGCCCGGTATCCGTTCGGCAGATTGTGGATGGGTTCTTATATGGTCGAGTAACAGTTCGGTGCCAGTGCCATAGTTTTTCAGCAGGTTATCAATGATGTCAGTGGAGAGTGGATGGGGCTGATCAGGCGCGGACATGGCCTGAAAGATCGGCAGGTGATCTGACCGCGAAGCTGTTACTTCCCAATTCATGCTTATTGCGAGTTGATCGATAACCTGTTCGGCATCATGTCGCGCAAGCGTGTATTTCGTGCCGCGCAATGAATATACATTTTTCATGCCTGCTTGCTCAGACCAGTCTTTCAGCTGGTAGTTTGATAAAAGATTTTTATCTAAAGTGACCGTGTCATTGTGCGGGTTTTTGTCGGCAGGTAAAAAACCGATATGTACGTTGCAGATATCATCGATGGCCAATAATTTTTTATTGAATGCGGCGTTGATTTCATCGATGCAAGCCACGGCCTCATCCTGTGAAAAACTTTTTTCCGGATAAGGTTCGACGCTTGAATACCAGGTGCCGATTATCGTGCAATCACGCCATGGAGCAAAAAAATACAACCGTGAATTATGGCCGTCGATTTTAATGTTTGTGCCTACTGCGATATCGAAAATATTTTTTTTGACGATGATATTTACTGACTTTAAAAAAGTAAGGTCTTCATCTTGTTTCTGTGTTGCTGGACAACGTTTGATAAAATTCCAGGAAGCACTGGCGTCAACGATAGCGGATGTTGTTATCATTTTCTCACGGCCGGTTATCTGGTCTCGCACCAGTACATCGTGTCTGCCATCAGACCGATCATCTTTGTGTTTTACGGCGACCGTGTGATTTATAGCAACCGCGCCCAGATCGAGCGCCGACTTGATGAATTGCCAGACCAGCCTCTCCGTATTTTTTACCTGAGCATCATGCCACATCGCGCCGCCAGTGATACCTTCGGCATTAATGTTTGCTGCTAGTTCGATAAACTTACGGCGAGACAACAGGTGAGTTCGTGGGATTTTTTTGTCGCGACCGGAAGCGAACATGTTTATCTGGCTGAGCATGTTATAAAGTAATAATCCCATGCCGACGACCGGTTTTGATTTCATCAGCGAAGTGGTGGTCGGCAGGATGCAGGGCAGGGGGCTTACATAGTTCGGTGATATGCGCAAAAAGATCGAGCGTTCACGAATGCCTTTGAGGACGGCGTTTAAATTCAGCGATTGCAATGAGCGTAGACCGCCGTGTATGGTCTTCAGGCTGTTGGATGATGCGCCACAGGCGTAGTCATCCTGTTCGACCAGTAGTGTTTTTATGCCTCTGTGTGTAGCTTCCCAGCACAGGGCCGCACCATAGATGCCGCCACCGATAATCGTTAACTGGTAGTCGTCATCGATCTGTTCAAGACGGTTGCAAACGGTGGACCTGTTTAGCATGTCTCACGCTTACCCTGTGGCCAGCTCATCATAGATATCGTACAACCTCGAACGAAATACAGGATAGCTGTGCTCTCTGGCGATAAGCTGTCTGGCGTTCGTCGCAAGTGTATCGCACAGTTTGGTATCGGCAGATAACGTTTCCATGCCGGCGGCGAATGATTTTTCATCGGCCGCACACAGGTAGGCTGTTGTCGAATCGGCGGCCTGTGTGTGTGTTGGTAGATCGGTTGCCAGAACGACCACATCAGAATCGAGATAGCTATACACTTTCATTGGAGTATTCACTCCCTGGGTGCGCGGCGATAATAGAATATCTGCCTGTGACATGAACTGGTTGATCTGTGCCACCGGCTGCTTGCCCATGAAGATTACGGCCTTATGGATCGATAACTGCTGGCATTTGTTTCGGTAAAAATCGATATGCTTTTGCTCACCGCCGATGATGACCAGGCGAGCATCCAGGTGTTGCGGGGAATAGATGGCAAATGCATCAAGCATCAGATCAATGCCCTGATAGCTTTCGAGGTTGCCTATGTACATGAAGATCTTGCCGGCGATGTCATATTTATCTCTTATATCTATGACGCTTGCTGGATCGGCGGATTCGTTATTCGCTAACGACACATCTTTGAGTACATGGATGCCATGAGCGCGATATTTCCCCGCCTCTTCGGCCAATGCCTGGCAGACGGGGATGACTATTTTTGCGCGCCTCATGGGCACGGATTCGATCAGCCGTATCAATTTTTCGAAAGGTTTCAAAAAGTGCATCTTGTCTAATATCTGCGTGGCCATCGAAGAATCCATATCGTAGATAAAAGGCGTCCTGTAGAGCGGGCAGATGAGGGTTGCCATGAACGAGCTTTCTTCGACAGCGTGTACGACCTTGTATTTGTTTTTGCTCATCAGGGCAATAAATTTGAAAAAGATTAGTACATCTAACAGGATCTTTTTTCCGGAAAATCCCGGCATAACGTTTTTGATATCTGGCCTCGGTTTTACGCGGTGGATTTTCAGGCCGGGGTGCTGCACGTCTACTCCTTCATTAAATGCTAACAGATCAATGAGATAGCCGCGCTCAGTCAGTGCGCGTATCAACAGATCAACAGCGATGGGTGTACCTCGTTCCTGATAAAAAGGATGAGGCGCGATAAGTAATATTCTTTCAGGCATAAATAAAAACGGTGGCAGTTTATCGGTATCAGTTACAGGCGTAATTTTAGCTGATTAAGAACAAAATCGAACGTAGAAGATAAATGGCCAAAGTCTTTGAGGCGCTGCTGTTTGTGGATTGCTTGAATGATTGACGTCCATGGTTTTTCCATATCCAGATCGGTTTTGATAAGATTGCCATATGTGCCGGATTTTAGATAGTGTTTGGGCAGAGGTAATGGGTCTGAGCCGCACAGTATGGGGACGTTGTTAGCCCTGGCATGTTCCAGTTGTTCGATGTTTTTCCAGAACCGGGGTCTGCCGGCATTGTCGCCCAGAATAAACTGCTGTGCGTCCATGGTTTCCAGTAATCGTGTGAGTATATTTCCACGTTTTGATAACCATTTACCCGCCGCCCATGGGACGATGTTTAACAAGCCGTCTCTTTGTTGTTCGAGGATCATTTTTATCGGCATGCCGTGGCTGACATCCCCTTTGTTGCCGATGACAAGTACCTCCAGGCCCTCGTCGGTGTTGATCTGTGTGCCAGTGATGACCAGCATGGTTTTATTTTTTTTTCTGACCCAAAAAGAGTAAGGCTCGAGTTCGATATCTTCTTTTTGCCACCCGCGCTCTGCCAGATCGTTCAGGCGATCCAGTCTCCGGGTGATGGGGGCGGCTTCTTTTCCGGTATCCAGTAGACAAATGGCCGGCAGGACGGGGCGTGAAGTATTGTTTATGATGTTGAGAGAAAGATTTTTATGTGCGACTGTGAGAAGCTGGTCGAGAGATATTTTCCAGCAATCATAGAAATGAAGGTGTGAATCCAGTTTGATGCTGTATGGTGTAAGGTTGTTCATCTGGGTATTTGTTGTGTATATTAATGATTTATTCGATAGTCTAGCTGTATATTCCAAAAAAACACCTGTCCTGTTTTGGATGTTAAGCTTTTTATACTCAGGGCTTGAATTATCAACTGAAATCAGTTGCTTTTTGATGACGCGGCCAGAGCTTGCTGAAACTTTGGATCCTGCAGTTTTTTAGCATGATAATGGCGACTAACATGCGTTAATTTTTAAAACTAGCCTATAATTTCGTAGCGATAAAAATAAATTAACCGCAGTGTTGAATATGGATATATGGAATAAGCGTCTTTCATCAGATTTTGTGCCTGCCTTCGTTTTAATAACCAATTGAGAGTAAATAGCCAGGAATGACAGGCAAAAGTTTAATCGATGGCTTTGAGGTCGAGATATCCCATAGCTATAACATGAAAGAACTGCAGCAGCTGTGGCAACTCATACAGGAAGGTCAAAGTCTGCCCTTCTTTCTGACGTGGTCATGGATTTCATGCTGGTTAGAAACATACAGCCCTGATCTGGTTATCGTTTCGGCGACGTATGAAGATCAGGTTGTCGCCATCGGCCTTTTTACCCGCTCGATTCAGACCAGACATGGTCTCATCAAGTCTCGGCAGTACCGTCTCCACCAGATGGGCGACTCACTGTTGGACCAGATATGGATGGAATATAACGATTTCATCTGCATCGATAAATACCGCGTTCCGGCCGTTAATGCCTGCATTCAGGCTTTGCAGCAAAGCGAAGAAAAGTGGGATGAGATCATCTTGTCGATGATTTCAACGTCACGGGCAGACAGCATACAAAAAGCCATAAGTCGCTCCCATGTGCTTTTAACCAATCCCTGCTACGCAAAGAATCTGGATGACATAAAGGGTGAAAATCCCCAGTATATGGCCACGCTTAATTCGAATACTCGTTACCAGATCGGCCGGTCTATAAGGTTGTATAAGCAGCTGCATGGCGAGATAAAATATAAGTTTGCCGAAAGTGTCGATGAGGCGCTGGCATTATTTCACGAGGCGGGTAAATACCATGTCTTGCGTTGGCAGGACAGTGGTTTCAAAAATAAACAGTTCATATTGTTCCACGAAAACCTGATAAGAAGCTCTATTGAAAATAACGCGATAGATCTGATGAAGATAACGTCGGGTGAGACCACGATAGCTATTCTGTATTTTCACCTGGTTGATAGAGACGTCTATTTTTATCTGCAAGGCATCAATTATGAGTCAGATAAAAAGTTAAAGCCCGGTCTGGTGGCGCATGCCCTGGCCACGCAATATTATCTGGAAAAAGGCATGCGCAAATATGACTACATGGGTGGCTACAGTCAGTATAAACGCCAGCTTTCTAACCCAGCTGAAGATCTCGCCACTCTATGTATCCAGAAACCATTATTGAAGTTTAGTCTGGAAAATACCAGCCGCAAGATCAAGAATTTAATTTTGAACGTGACAGGCAGGGCGGTTGTTTAGTTATGAACCATGTGTTCTCAAAGCTAAATGCCAATTCGTTTGCGTTGGTGTTGTTGCCGATAATTTTTATACCGATTGCCTTTTACAGTACCACTGTGGCCATGGTGCATGTCTGGGCGGTAAATGAAACTTTTACCCATGGCTTTTTTGTGCTGCCATTGGTGACCTGGTTGTTATGGCAGAAAAAATCTCAGCTCCTGCTGATTAAACCTGATCCTGAACCTCGAGCGTTTCTATTGCTGGTGCTGTTGCTGGCTGGCTGGTTGGTAAGCGCCGTGGTCGATGTCGAGATCGTCCAGCAGTTTTGCATGGTGACTATTATTTTAACGACTATCTGGATTATCGCGGGACGCCAGGTTCTGTCCTATGTTTTTTTTCCGCTTTTATTTTTATATTTTGCGGTACCTTTTGGGCAGGTTTTTATACACCCTTTAATGGAGTTGACCGCGGACTTTACCGTGGCTTTGATCAAGATGGCTGGCGTCCCGGTTTATCGCGATGGACTCTCGTTTAATCTGCCCACAGGATCATGGTCTGTGGTTGAAGAATGCAGTGGCGTCAGATACCTCATCGCCTCGTTTTTATTAGGATCGATCTATGCTTACCTGAATTATTCTTCGCTTAAGAAACGGGCGCTTTTTATTCTGCTATCCTTGATCGTGCCTATTATCGGCAACAGCCTTAGAGCCTTTGGCATAGTGATGATAGGTCATTTCAGCGGCATGAAACTGGCCGTTGGCGTTGATCATCTTTTGTATGGCTGGGTATTCTTCGGGGTGATTATATTTCTGCTCTTTTATGCGGGCAGTTTCTGGCGGGATGCTGAAGATTCTTTCGAGGGAGTACGTGATGAGAAAACAGTTTTGAGGCATCAGCAGAAAAATTATTCTCCAGCGGTTTTTTTGGCGATAAGTTTTTTATTCATGGTCTCATTTTCAGTTTTTTTGAATCATATCGAAAATGATAAACAGGGGGGGGGTAAAACCTGTTTTATTTCAGTTGCCCGTTAACTATTCTGACTGGCAGTATGATGCACACCGGTCACTCAACTGGCAGCCTGTTGTTCAAAACCCGGACGAGAATGTCTCTTGCGGTTATTCCTCCGGAAAAAAATTCGTCCAGTTGAACATCGCCTACTATCAAAAACAGCGGCGAGGGGCGGAGGCTATATCAACGAGTAATAAACTCACCAATCCGTATGGCGGCGAATGGAAACTTATCAGTTCTGCCGACGTTTCTGAAAGCAATAAACATTTTACCGAGTCAGCGTTAAAGTACGCAGGTGAGAAGCTGCTGGTCTGGAGCTGGTACCGCGTAGGTAAATATGAAACCCCTGATCCTTATATGGCGAAAGTCCTGGAAGCATATAATCTTATTATCGAAGGACGGTCAGATATCTCAATAGTGTCAATCGCTACACGGTTTGATGACACTAAAGTGATGGCGCGTCAAAAAATATACGATTTCTGGAGAAAGTCTGCCAGCAATATTACTAATAGATTTGAACAGATACAAAATGAAAAATAAATTCATAACGACTCTTCATGAGTTTTGCTCCGCTCAGATTATATTCGGGGTAAAATTATGATATTGAATTCAAAACAGGCGATTCCTTTTGATAAAGATCAGCCGCCGCAGTTGATCGTGGTGATCGATACCGAAGAAGAATTTGACTGGAACAAACCAGTGGACAGGCACGCGACTTCGGTGGTCGCGATGCAATATATCAATCGGGTGCAGGATATATTCGATGAATATGATATCAAACCCTGTTATGTCATCGATTATCCGATCGCGTCGCAGCGAGATAGCTATCGGCACCTGGTGGAAATATTTAAAGATGGACGCTGCGAGATCGGTGCGCATCTTCATCCCTGGGTGACACCACCCGAGACGGAAGAGCTGGTTCCTGAAAACACGTATCCGGGGAATCTTGGGCGATCGCTGGAATATGAGAAACTTAAAAATCTTACTGACATCATCCAGCAAAATTTTGATTTTCAACCGACTATCTACAAGGCTGGTCGCTACGGCTTTGGCGCAAATACGCAGGCCATTCTCAAACAGCTCGGTTATCATATAGATCTTTCCTATTGCCCTTCGTTTGATCATGGTGCCGATGGCGGCCCGGATTACAGCCGGGCGCATGCTGAGCCTTTCTGGCTGGATGATGATAGAAAATTGCTGGAGATCCCGGTCACCGGTTCGTTCGTAGGTAGCGCTGGCGCTGCATCAAGAGGGCTGTTCGATTTCGCCCAGGGGTATAAAAAATTCAGGTTACCGGGTATCTTATCCAAGCTTGGCATCGTCGATCGGCTGGTACTGACGCCCGAAGGTTATACGCCCGAAGAGCATGTTAAAATCACTGAGTTTTTGTATCACAAAGGGGTGAGAACCTTCACCTGGAGTTTCCATAGTCCGACGGTGATGCCGGGCACGACACCCTATGTGGAAAATGAACAGGACGTGAAAAACTTTCTTGATTCATTTCATCAATATTTTAAATTTTTCTTTATTACAATGGGTGGTGTAGCGACTACGCCAACATTATTAAAAAATAAACTGGAGTCTATATAAATGAAGATATTAGGCATATCGCCGCTTGATAAGGATGCAACTGTTTCTATCGTCGAAGATGGGAAAATTTTGTATGCGGCAGGGGAGGAGCGCTTTACCAGGGTAAAGCAGCAGGATGGTTTTCCGCATAAAGCACTGGAAGATGCGCTGGCGTATACCAATACCTCGATCGATGAAATCGACCACGTCGCCTACGCTTTTACCGATGCCCAGGCCGAGAAAAAAATCATCGATAAAAATATTCATAATGAAGCGCAGTTTATCGATGGTTTCAAAGCTGAAAATCTGAGCGGGCTGCTCGCCGAGGCCAGGCGAAAAAAGCACGACTATAAAGAAGCGATTCACGGCCTGAAAAACCCGAATGAAAAAATGGAGAAAGGCTTTTTTCATGAGCTTTTCTACAACATCGCGGGCACTCACCCTGTCGCTTCGCGCATGGCAGCAAAACGAGGTTCAAAACAATGGCAAGATACGGCTGTCGCTTCGCTGCAACGCTGGCAGACGGACCTGGAAAGTAGCCTGTGTAAGTACGGTCTCGAAACAAAGATAAAACGCATGGATCACCACATGACCCACGCGGCAAACAGTTTTATCACCAGCGGTTTTGAACGCGCCTTGTGTGTCACCCTTGATGGCTATGGTACCGGTCTTGCGGGTTCGGTGAGCGAGGCGGCAGATGGCAAGATCCGCCGTCTGCACGGCGTGAACTACCCGAGTTCGCTGGGCACTCTATATGAGCACGTGACATCGAGTCTCGGCTTCAAACCGAGCCGGCACGAAGGCAAGATTGTTGGCCTGGCCTCTTATGGTGATCCCGATGTGCTGAGTGATATATTGTTGAGCCATATCCAGCAGGCCGACGGTGATTTCCGCATCTTTGGTTCAAACAATATCTATCTGTCTCGCTATCTGGCGGCGCACTTCTCCAAGATCGACGTGGCGGCGGCGTACCAGCATGTGCTAGAGGTGGTGGCGGTAAATTTTGTCAGGTATTGGGTGAAAAAAACCGGCATCGATACCATCGTATTGTCTGGCGGTGTGACCGCTAATGTTAAACTGAACCAGCGCATCTTCGAGATCGAGGAAGTCAAAAACATATTCATCTATCCCAACATGGGCGATGGCGGTTGTGGTAGCGGCGCGGCCATGTACCAGTCGTGGGACGGCAAAACACAGGAGACCATCAGCAACGCCTACTTCGGTCCTGACTTCAGCGATAAAGAGATCGAGACAGAGTTGAAGGCACATGGGCTGGCGTTTACGCAACCTGAAGCGCTGGCGAAAGAAGTCGCGCAGCTGATCTTCGACGGCTCCGTGGTCGCACGTTTCAGCGGTCGCATGGAATATGGCCCACGCGCACTGGGTAATCGTTCCATCATGTATCACGCGCAGGAACCGGAAGTGAACCAGTGGCTGAACAAGCGACTGGGCCGTACCGAATTTATGCCATTCGCACCGGTGACCTTGTATGAGGCGAGAGAGCGTTATTTCTACAACATCAAAGGTGCCGAGCACACAGCAGAATTTATGACCATCACTTTCGACTGCACCGATGAGATGAAAAAAGACTGTCCAGCTGCCGTTCATATAGACGGCACCGCACGCCCTCAGCTGATACGACGTGAAGTGAATCCGGGTTATTACGACATCGTCAAAGAATATGAAAAGCTGAGCGGTATCTCCAGCCTGATCAATACCAGTTTTAACATGCATGAAGAGCCCATCGTCTGTAACCCGCATGATGCAATTCGGGCGTTTCTCGATGGTAATCTTGACGTGCTGGTAATCGGTCCTTATCTGGTTAAAAGCCCGGTTGCCGAATAACGATTGATGCGTCATCTACTTTATTCATGTTTAAGTCAGTACCTGTTGAAGTAACGAATAGCTATGATTTTTCTGTAGAGAATCATCCTTTTAGCATCGGTGTACCCTGTGTTAAGGGTGCAATATTTGCGCAGGACACTCTGCGGCTGGATCGTGATGGGCGCTTCGAACCGTTCCATGTTACCCCGTTGGCGAACTGGCCTGACGGCAGTCTGAAGTGGTTCCTGCTGGATTTTCAGGCCACCGTAAAGGCGGGCGAACAGCTGCAGCTTCAGTTATTGAGCGGAGAGGTTGCCGGTCATGCTGAGCAGGCATCCGAGCTGCCACAGGTGGTGGTCAGCGAAACCGATGAGGTCTGTCTGCTCGATACCGGCGTCGCTCAGTTCACCATCAGTAAACAGCGGCCAGGATTGTTCGAGCAGGTCGTGTATGACGGCGCGCCATTGCTGGCAGATGCGCAGAGTCGTGTGTTGCTCGTTGATGAGTGTGGCAATTCTGCCGCGCTGGTCGTTTCGGCCGTACATATTGCTGATTCAGAAAACAGGCTAAGAAAAAAACTCAGCATCGAAGGGTTTTTTCAGAATGACAATGGTGAAAATCTTGCCGAGTTTAATCTCAGGCTGACATTTTATGCTGGCCTGGCGGCGGTCAAAGGTGAGTTCACCATGGTCAATCCGCGGGCAGCAGAGCATCCCGGTGGAGTATGGGACCTTGGTGATAAAGGCTCGCTCTTTTTTAAAGCGCTGTCATTACAGATCCAGCTGGCTGATAGCGATGAAGAATATGAATCGTCAATCAGGCTGTCGCAGGGCACTGACTGGCGCCGCGCTGAATCGGGCGATCTGACGTTGGAGCAAAATTCCAGCGGCGGCGAGAACTGGCAGAGTAAAAATCATATGAATTTTAAGGGAGAAGTTCCCATGAAGTTCAGAGGTTACCGTTATTTCGAACAGGGTGTTCAGCAGGCTAGTGGTGATCGGGCGACACCGTCGTTACACCTGGCTTCGACCGCGGGTGGCGTCACTGCGCACGTGGTCGATTTCTGGCAGAACTTTCCCAAGATTTTGCGGGTCGAGCACGCGACCCTGTCGATGGATCTTTTTCCGCTGAGCGAGCCTGACTGTTATGAGCTTCAGGGTGGGGAAAGAAAAAAGCATGTTTTTTACCTGGACTTCAGTAACAATAGAGCATCGCTGGATAGTTATGTCGAAGACATGATGCCACGGATTGCGCTCGATTATTATGCAACAACAAACGTTATCCCCTGGCTGCCCGGTGTTCATTCGCATGCTGAAATACAGAAGCTGATCGACAGAGGCATTCGGGGCGCGAATAATTTTTTCGATAAAAGAGAGCTGATCGATGAGTTCGGCTGGCGAAATTTCGGTGAGATATACGCCGATCATGAGAGCCTGGAATATAAGGGTGATGATGAATTAATCTCGCACTACAACAATCAATATGATCCACTTTACGGTTTTATCAGGCAATACCTGATCAGCGGCGATGAGCGCTGGCATGAGTTACTGTCGGCGCTGGCGCAGCACATCGTTGATATCGACATCTATCACACGGTCGATGACAGGGATGAATACAACGGTGGGTTATTCTGGCACACGCATCATTATCTAAACGCTTTTACCTGTACCCACCGAACATTTTCCAGTCAGCATAAGAATGATTTTTTATACGGCGATATCGGCGGTGGACCAGGCGATGAACATTGTTATACTACTGGCCTGAGTTATTATTATTTTTTGACTGGCGATGAAGTATACAAGGATGCGGCGTTGCAGCTTACGCACTGGTTGACCCGTGTGATGGAAGGTTCCGGTACGGTGATCGAACGGGTGTTCCAGTTTAAGAGCAAAGAACTGCCGATACTCAAACGCCTGCTCGCGGGCGAGAGCGTGCAACGATACCGCTACCCTTTTACCCGTGGCACGGGTAATTATATTACTGCATTGATCGACGCCTATAATCTGACGGGGCAGCGACAATATCTAGCGAGCGTCGAGGATGTCATCCAGCAATCAATACATCCACGTGATGATATCTCACTAAGAAATCTGCACGATACGGAGTCCAGCTGGTCATATCTGATCTATCTACAGGCTGTCTGTAAATACCTGGATCTGAAGACGAAACTTCAGGCGTTCGATGAGGCATGTCTGTATGCAAAAGATAGCCTGTTACATTATGTCGACTGGATGCTGGAAAATGAGTCGCCGTTTTTGAAAAATCCTGAGAAGCTGGAATATCCGAATCACACGTGGACGGCGCAGGATTTACGCAAGGCCAGTATTTTCTATATAGCTTCGCAGTATAGCGATGAAAAAAAAGCCAGTTATCTCAAAGCGGCGCATTATTATGTCCAGTTTGTGGTCGATACGCTGAAGGCTGAAGAGACCCGATATTATTCAAGAATATTGATATTACTGATGCAGAACGATCTCCATGAGTCCGGTCTTGATTATGCGGCAACGCGTCCGTTAAGAGATTTACCCGATTCGAGCTCTTACCCGCCAGCACCGCTTTATAGTTCTCCGGGTATTCTGATGCGTTTGTTAAGAGATATCAGTTGCCGGATTTTTAAATTATCCCTTGCAAAGGAGAGACGCTGGTTAAGTTTCAGGATGAAATAAATTCCTGTTACCAGACCCAGAGGTCAAAACAGATAACCCGTAAAGCACGTGTTGTCAGGCAGTAGATGCGAGACAGGCATTTTTTT
>SWCD01004847.1_pt1 | contig 48926 bp, 49 predicted proteins | sample 4693011 | NCBI WGS metagenome assembly SWCD01 (sample SAMN10267278, study PRJNA491770) | bioreactor metagenome | isolation source: DHS bioreactor inoculated with marine | place: Japan: Omine Ridge, Nankai Trough
GGGTTGCAGCCTTGGGTGATGCCTGCGGTGTAGAGCTTGTCGATGGCGTTTTCGAAGGTGTGGCCGTTGTCGTCGGTGAAGTGGTCGCCGCCGCCGTTGTCGGTGAGTCCGAGGGCGCGGACCAAGAATGCGGCCATTTGTCCTCGGGTGACGTTCTGGGTGGGACAGAATTGGTCGTTGGCTGGTGGGTTGCAGCCCTCGGTAATCCCCATCTGAGCCAGCCACTCGATGTGGTCCGAGAAGATGTTCGTGTCGGGAACATCGGTGAAGGAAGATGCTGCCCCAACCGGGGCGATCACCGCGATGCTCAGAAGAAGGCTCAGTAGAAGAAGAAGCGTCCGTCGTGCCATGAGAACCCCCGGTACTTCGATGGTCCCAGGATACGCCAACAGCCGTGACCAAGTGCTAATCGAAGAAGAGCGAGGTGGTGTCCGGCCCGAGTTCGATTGCATCGAAGGCGCAGCTCTTCTGCCGGACATTGCCGAGCTCTTCGTCTTGCCCCGAGTTCGATTGCATCGAACTCGCAGCTCTTTCTGAGCCATTGCATGGCACAGAAAGAGCCGTGCACCCGCCGTCGGATGCAATGTCCACGGCGCAGCCGGGTGGTTGACTCCAGCCAGGTGACCCTACGGCACCCGGGTGCTAACCGCTTAGGGCTGCTTCCTTCCGGACCTGACCCGGTTCACGGCGCCCCGCCGCGCAGGACCCGGCCTTCATCATCAACTCAATCCCGGTGCTAGACCCGTAGACATTCCACCCTCGGGCGGGGATTCAGTCCCGCATGAGAGGGTTTCGGGTTCAGGGCACCCCTAGTGCCCCACCTAGCACGGCAAGCGGCAATGCTAACCAGTTGCGGAGGCTTCGGATCGGACGACGCTGCCATGCTGCTAACTTCAGCTATCCCAGGAGGGGTCGCATAGTCTGGCCTAGTGCGCGCGCCTGGAAAGCGCGTAAGTGGGTAACCGCTTCGAGGGTTCAAATCCCTCCCCCTCCGCCAGATAGAGAGAAACGGACTCGAATGGGTCCGTTTCTCTCATTACGGACGCCGAATACGCCATACTCATGATCGACAACTAGGTGATCGGGCATAGATGAACGACTACACGCAGGCGATGGGGCAGGCCCTCGAAGAGGCGCGCCTTGCGGTCGAGCACGGAGATGTGCCCATCGGTGCGATCTTGCTCGACGGCGAAGGCAATGTCGTCGTCTCCGATCACAATCGACGCGAGGAGCGTGGTGACGCTACCGCCCATGGTGAGATGCTCGTGCTGGCTGCGGCCTCGAGCCAGAAGGGCGACTGGCGGCTGGACGGCCACACCCTGGTCGTCACCCTCGAACCGTGCCCGATGTGCGCCATGGCTGCCGTGTGGGCTCGCATCGACACCATCGTGTACGCCGCTGCAGACTTGAAGGCCGGAGGTGTCTGGAGCCTTTTCAACATCCCGCAGGATGAACGACTCAACCACCGATGTCACGTCGTCACCGGGGTGATGGAGGCCGAGTCTCGGCAATTGCTCGAGGAGTTCTTCGCGACACGCCGGTGATACGTGGCCCACCGGGACACCTCGATCTGTAGTGTCGCGGCGTATGCGACGCACGGGAGCATTGGTGGGGGCCTTGACCATCGTGCTTGGCGCGTGCACCTCGAGCGAGCCTGATGCGGTCACGGCTCCGCCGCCATCGGTGACTACTTCCGTCACGACGTCGACCACGACGTCGACCACGACCCCGCTACCGTCGACTACGACCACTCCGCCACCGCCGGAGACCCGATGGATCACCGTCGCAGGTGATGGCTTTCTCGACTCGAGAACCGGGGAGTCGTTCGTCCCTGTCGGTGTCAATCTGCTACTCAAGCAAGGCGGAGGTGGGGGAGACCGCCTCTTCCAGGTCTACGACCCGGAATGGGTGGATGAGCAACTTGCGGCGATAGCAGCGCTCGACTTCAACACTGTGCGCTTCTTCCTCGATATGTGCATGGGATGCACGGCGACGAGCGACGGCATCAGAGATGACTACCTCGACAACGTATCGGATCTCCTCACACGCATCGAAGCCCACGGCCTTGTGGCATTTCCGACCAGCAACGATGTCCCGGATCCCGGGTATTCCGATCGACTGCCGTGTTGCGACCAGTTTGGTGGGTATCGCAACAGCCTGTACCTGGCACCCGAAGGTCACGACATCGCAATCGAGTACTGGACCGACCTCATCACCGGGATTCAGGATCGAGGTGCACCGACACACCATCTCCTGGGCTGGCAACTCGCCAATGAGCAGTTTTATCTCCGCCCCTACCCGCCCATCTCGTTGACCGAGGGCACGATCACAACGGCCGACGGGGAGACATACGATCTCAGCGACGATGCCGCAATGACTGAGATGGCGGCAAGCAATCTACGGGAGTTCATCACCGTAGTTGGGGACACGATCCGCGAGCTCGATACCGGGGCTCTCATCAGCATGGGTTTCCCCTCTACCGACGAGATCGGCTCCGGCCGGTTTGGCCGCGACGAGCGATGGATGATTCCTGATGAGATCCTGCCGGGTTCGACACTCGATTTCGTCGACCTGCACTTCTATCCCGGCTTCGGCGATGATTGGGACACAATCGGTGCGCTACCCGGCATGTTCGAAGCGGAGCGCGACTATCCGGTCCTCCTCGGCGAGTTCGGCGCTTTCGAAGCCGCCTATACATCTCCTGAGGAAGGCGCAGCGGCCATGGCGCGGTGGCAGGCCGGCTCCTGTGAACTTGGATTTGACGGCTGGTTGCTGTGGTTCTGGGGAGCCGACAAGGATGACGAGGTGTACACCGTCGAAGTCGCCGATGCTGCAATCGGCCGAGCTATTTCACCGCTGACTCGGCCCGATCCGTGTGACCCCACTCCGTACCAAAGCGCCAATTACGCGCTGGGCCGCAGTGTCACGGTCTCGGCGGAGGAGAACGACGAGTACAGGCGGAGGAATCTCGTCGATGGGAGCGCAGGCACCTGGTGGAGCGCCGCGGAGGGTCCTCCGCAGTGGGCGGAGGTTGACCTGGAAGAAGATCGTGAGGTCGCTCGTGTCGAGATCCTCATCGGGCATGTCTCGCCAACGGGTCCACAGACCCACCGCATCTACCTTCGTGGTGCCGGCGAGGCAGCTCCAGGGGCTCTCGTCGGCGAGGTATCTGCCGACGCTCGGCACGGGGATGTGCTTGTTGCCGAGTTCGAACCCGTGTCGGGAGTGCGTCATGTTCGCTTGGAAACGGTTGCCATGGACGGCTGGGTCATTATTCACGAACTCAGCGTGTTCGGGCCGGGAGGCTGAAGTCGAGTCCGGCTCCGACCGATGACTCTGCTGCCGGAGTGGTTACAATCCCGCCGGTTGGCGACAATGTCGCCTGCGAGGAGAGATGGCCGAGCGGACGAAGGCGACGGTCTCGAAAACCGTTGAATCTCATTGGGGTTCCGTGGGTTCAAATCCCACTCTCTCCGCCAACCCTGTCAGTCCCCCGCTTGCGGGGGGATCGGGGGGCTTGGAGGGATGGCCGAGCGGACGAAGGCGACGGTCTTGAAAACCGTTGAGGTAATACCTCCGTGGGTTCGAATCCCACTCCCTCCGCGGCAGAAGCCCAGCATCGGCTGGGCTTCTTTGCTTTGGGGATTCGAGCGTGTTGTGTGCCCCGTGTTTTGTGGGTCGATTCGTAGGGTGGCCGTGTAGAGCGATGGTGTGTGAGTGTGGGAGAGGTTCGAATCCCACTTCCTCCGCGGCAGAAGCCCAGCATCGGCTGGGCTTCTTTGCTTTGGGGATTCGAGCGTTCTTCGCCTCGCGTTTGCCGAGCTTGGCTACGGCGCTCCGGGCAGGCCTTCGCACGCGATCAGATCCCCATCCTGATCGAGGTTGGCGATGTCTCCATAGGTCGGGTAGTAGAGATCGAACCAGGCCTGGGCCTCTGCCCACGTTGCGAAGTCGGAACAGTTGACTGCGTCGCCGGGGTTGGGCGGGATCGTTGTCGTTGTGGTCGAACTCGGAGGCGGCGGTGTAATCGGCGTGAGACCCAGCGCCCGCGTCAGGAACGACGCCATCTGATCGCGGGTGACGGGTGAGTTGGGGCAGAAGTTCGTGTTCATGGGCGGATTGCAGCCCTTGGTTACTCCCGCAGTCGCAAGACGGTCGATGTCGTCCTCAAAGAGAGAATCGTCGTCATCGGAGAACAGATTCCCAATTCCGGCATCCGTGTATCCAAGCGCCCGCACGAGGAAAGCGGCCATCTGCCCTCTGGTGACGGTCATGGTTGGGCAGTACCTGTCGTTGTCGGGTGGGTTGCACCCCCGGGTGATCCCGGCGGTCGCCAGACGCTCGATGTCGGCCTCGAACAGGCTGTCGTCGTCATCGACGAAATCGATAGCCGTATCTCGGGCCGTTAGGTCGAGTGCCCGCACCAGGAAGGCGGCCATTTGGTCTCTGGTCACGATCATGGCTGGGCAGTACCTGTCATTGACCGGAGGGTTGCAGCCTCTGGTGATGCCCTCGGCGGCGATAGCCTCGATGGCGGCTTCGTGGACGTTGCCGTCATCATCAGAAAAGGTCCCCCCTGGCGGCAGCTCGGCTGCCGCCACTCCCAATGTGATGACCAGAAGCGGCAAGGCCATTGCCGCCAATCGGATCCACCGTGATCGCTCTGTCCACTGATTCATCACGCCCCCTGTTTGATCGGTCACGTATCGTCCCAATGCGTGGCCTCTGCATCCGAGATCACCCGATCGGTACACACCGGGAAGATGGCGCTGATCGGGTGACCTCGAATCCGCGTTGCCGGGTGGTTTCACCGTTACTTGCCCGAAACTGCAGAGCGGGTTCCCGGTTCGCCGGGAACTAGTCACATAGCTCCGGGCAAGTAATGGACAAGCAACCCGGGAAGGTGGCAAATGTCCGGTCTCCGACTTCTCTTCTCTTCGCTAATTCTCTTCGCTCTTCTCGACCCGGCTCTGGCCGCACCGCCCGCACCGAACCTTGCGGAGGTGGAACACTGCGTTGTGTTCGTCATCGAACAGGCCGACGACGGCGAATTGCTGACAACGGCTCCAGAGTGCTTCGGCACTGTTGCAGCCGCAACCGCATATGCGGCACGCGGCGAGCCGTCGCGGGCCGCAAGGCTATCGACGGGCGGAGCGGCTCTCTCGTCATTCTCGATTGGCACCCATTACGACGGCCTGTCCGGCACGGGATCGTCGATAAGCGTCGTCGGTTCGGATTGTGGCGGGGGTCATTGGAACACACCATCGTCGTGGGAAAACCGGATCTCATCCACGCGCAATGGCTGCAATCGGGTGAAGCACCATGACTATGCCGGAGCGAGCGGTAGCTACGCTTCCACGTGGGGGGTGGGGGGTCTGAGCAACGTGCCATCCTGGATGAACAACAGGGCGGAATCAGTTAGCTACTGGACGAGCTAGGCCTTCGTCTTGGGAATCGATAGCGGAGCCAATCGAGCCTGATGGGACTGACCAGCGGCGGCTTGACCGACCCTGAGGTAATCGCAGCATCACTTGCGGACGGTGCGGCCTTTGAGCCGATCTTCGAGCGCTACTACCGCCGTATCTTTGGCTATCTCGCCAAGAGAGTCGGTCCCGGTGCGGCTGAGGATCTGGCCAGCGAGGTCTTTGCAGTCGCGTTTCGGCAGCGATCCACCTTCCGGCCGGAAGTAGCCAGCGCCGCACCGTGGCTTTTTGGGATTGCCGCAAACCTGGCGAGACGCCATTACCGATCACACAGTCGGCGTATCCGCGCATTTGGCCGGGCCGCAGGCGGGAGCGCAGTTTGGTTCGACCCTGATCTCGAGGGGCGGATCGACGCTCAACAACGTGGGTCGGAGTTCACGAAGGTCCTCAACACACTTCGTTCCCAGGATCGTGAGGTCCTGCTTCTCTATGCACTCGCCGACCTCTCATATGACGAGATAAGCGCTGCGCTCTCGATTCCGGTGGGCACCGTGCGGTCCCGACTGTCGCGAACGCGCTCCCGGCTTCGGAACCTTCTGCCCCCTGAGGGGCAACAAGGAACTGGAACCATCGACAAGCCAAGGGGAGGTGCGTGATGGCTGATCAGCATTCCGATCTCCTCCGTGCCTTCGAAGGTCTGGTAGCCGACCACCAGCCGTCGCCGGTTCAGGTCGATGCCGCAAGGATCAGACTCAGACAAGAGATCGCCGCCGAGCGTGAACCGCAGCGGATACCGACCACCCCGTGGCGAGCGCGGGTCGTGGCCGCGGTTGCGGTCGTGATCGCGTTTGTCGTAGCAACCAGCGTTCTGCCGTGGGGCCGATCCACCGCGGACGCCTATCTGCTCGAGATCGCAGAAGCCACCCGGGTGCTCCCGGCTACGGAATTGCCGGAAGGGGCCTATCTCTACACCGAGAGCAACGGCATCGTCTCGGCCGGATCCACCGTTCCGGAAGGGTACGAGTTGGAGGAGATCTTCTACCTGACTCCGCTCCGGATTCAGAGCTGGATACAGGGCGACTTCCAACTCATGCGAGAGACCGTCGGAGAGCCGATCTTCTTTGATGAAGCTATGGAACGCGTGTTCTACGAGTCCGGCTTGGCCGCATTCGAGCGGAGCGGAGAACCAGTGGAGACCGCTCATGAGGGCTATGCCCCGCCGGAGGACCCGGCGCAATGGTCGACAGACGTTGACGCTCTTCGTGGCCAACTAGAGGCCGTTGCCGAGCTTGCCCAAAACGGTTTGCCGCTCGAGCAACGCATTGTCAACGTCGCGTTCGGCCTGCTGCTGCCGGAGACGCAAGCTTCCCCTGCCCAGCGCGCCGCAGTGATCGAGGTAGTCGCTTCGCTTGACGTCGAGACCGAGAAACTGGCGGACGGCAACGTGTCGCTCTCTATCTCGTATGAGGATGAGTATTACGGAGCGGTCATCGAGAGCTGGACGATCGACGGTTCCGGGTACCTGGTGGGGGCCACGCTGGTGACACTCAACGGGCCGATCGACGGCTCGTTGCCTGCCGGGACGGCGTTCAGCGACATCGTATGGAGCACACCGCAGGTGGCGGAGGAGGCCGGCCTGGTCCCCGGGAACTGAGTTACCGGAACAGAGCTTTCCGGCGGGGTGGTTCACGGACTGAGCACGCCCGTCTCGGCGTTGGTGCCCAGTGCGGATAGGTAGTCGACAATTGTTTCGATCTGCTGCACGGACAAGCTCTCCGCAAGCGTCTTCGGCATGACTCCCGCCGAGCAAGGTCCCGTTGGGCAGTTCGGCATGATGAACGCATCCGGGTCGGTGATGGATTCTTTGATGTACGCCTCTACCGACGGACCCGGTCTTCGATCTGCTGCGATTGCCCCCGTCCGGAACAACGGGGGCCCGACGGTGGCGTCTCCGCCGCCGACGCCCTTGATGGAGTGGCAAGCGACACAGCCGCCGGCGTCGAACGCGGCGAGCACGTCGTCATTGGCAGTGCCGTAGGCGAGCGGAGTGGCGGTGGCCCCACCTCCCGAGCCGGGGCCGCGACCCTCCGGGGGCCCTCCAATCGGTGCGGCCGCGGTCGTCGGCGTTGCTGCGGCGGGGTCGGGGCCGGTGTCGTCGCCGAAAACGAAGACAAGACTCACTAGGAAAACGATCACCACCGCGACGATCCCCCCGGCGATCAGGCCAAGTAGCAGCGACTCTGTCTGCCTGCGATCTGTCATGCGGGTCCGTTCCTGGTCAATCGTTTCGGGCACGATAGTTTCGATCGGCAATAGACTCATCACCATGAAATGGAAGCCCGTGATCGTTGTGGCTCTTGCCATCGTCTTTCTCGCCGGATGCGCGGCGGACAGTTCAGTGGTTGAGGATGATCTGCCGGTCATCTACAACCAGAGCGACCTCGAGTTGGGGCAGACCTACCGCTACCGGTTCCAGATTCACTGCGGCATGGAGTGGTTGGCCGAATTCAACGCGAAGAATTGGGTCACCGATGCCCCGATCTTCCGCGGCTCCTACCCCGAGGATCTCCGGAAGTTCTTCACGGACCCCAAGGAGCAAATCAGCCCGGAGTTGTGGACGTACATCACCCTGGTGTCCGAGGACGAGATACGGCTGACGCTTCCCGATGGGTCTGATGAGACCGTGTACCGGCCGACCGACGACGAGTGGCCCGGCTGCGCCTAGAACTCGTCGACGTCGGCCTCGACCATGGTGCCGGGATTGCGGAGCAATCCGCCGGTGAGCCGATGGAAGAAGTCGACCGGGGACTCGTGTGCGGGCTTGATCGGCCTGTTGCGTAGCGCGACCGTGCCGACGGTTACGAGAACCATGTAGCCGGCGAGCCCAAAAACGAGATTCGCCGGGAAGAGCATAACGAGGGCCATGCCGACGATCGTTGCCGCGGCCAACGTAGCTTTGTGAACAGAGGAAAGACGCGGTCCGGATGAGATGAGTGCCGCAAAAGCAGCGTCTGTCTCGTAGACACTTGCTTCGATTTCGTCGAGGATTCTCAGTTCTCGGGGATTCATAACTTCACCTGTCAGTTGCCATCACCGGGTTCTCTGTCGGCAGCGACGGGTTGAACACAACAACTTCGGCGAGACCAATTGCGCTGGTCTGATGGCGGCGGTGATTCCCCCTGCTGCGTGGCGGGACCGGCCCGGCTTGCCGGTCTCCAGATCCGCTACCGAGGGTCGGTTACCTGGCCGAGGAAGAGCATTTCGCCGGTAATGGTGTGCTCGATCCAGAAGAGGAATGGCTGATCGACCGTGAAGGTCGCCGGCTGGGGTAGAGAGGTAACACCGATTATCAACGCCGTAGCGGCAGCGGCTTCGGTGCCGGTTTCGTCGACGGCGATGAACGTCTTATGCAAAGCGTCCGTCACAAACAACTCCCGAAGCTCGGTGATCCCGGTCAGGTTCGCACCATTTGGACCCGATGGCTCGTTGAAGGCTTTCACCATGCCCAATTCCTTCAGTGCGCCATCCAGATCTATCTCTGCTTCGAATTCGAACGAAGGCATTGAGACCTCTACTTGGTAGCTCCCCCAGTGGTCGACGGCCAGGTCGTCCGGCGTCAGGGTTGAGACGAGTTCGGCAAGGGAGCCGTTGGTCGGGACGGCGATCACCATCGCGGCGTCACCGGCGTAGGGCAGCCGCACTGCCTCGAACCGGTCATTTGACGTATACCCGGTCCGGAAGCTCCCATGCATCATCGGTACTGAGATCTCGTCCGCCGACGCAAGGGTGAACGGATCGCTCGTTGTGAGTTCCGGGTCGAACTGCTCTGCCCAATTCGCCTTGAACCAGATGGCGTTGACCAGGACCAGCCGGGTCAGCGAGTCGAGTGATTCTTCTGGGATTAGATCTTTGATCCGATCCTCGGTCGCTTCCTCTACCCATTTGTTGATGGTCTGTCGCGCCCCTTCGGGGTCGCTGGCAAAGTCGAGCAACCGCAGCCCGGCACCGTATTGGGTCGCCAGTACCTCCAGGTACTCGTCAAGGAACGGGTAGCCGCCCTGACCCCACGCCGAGTTGGCAGGGCGGATAGCGAACGGTGTCCTGCTGTCATCGGGCCGCTGCGGCGGTGGTTCGGCGCCGAGGGCAAGGTCGATGGCGTTGCGAACCTCATGGAGGGTTTCGTCGGAAACCTCGAGGTGAAGGACTGCGGCGATCTCGTCGGCGGTCTCACCACGCGCCCCCGGATAAAGCATGCTGAGCGCGGTGGCTATCGAATACGGCGACAGCATGGTGTTTTCGCTCCCCGCAGTCACCCGGAGCAGGTCCAGCCCGAGGGCGATATCTCCGTTTACGACGGCGGCGAGCTCGGTGTCGGTCATCCCCGGGTTGGCGCGCGGCACATCGAGGCGGATGAGCTCCCCGTCTTGGAAGGGCACCGTCGTTGTCGTGTTGGGTTCTGCTGTCGTCGCCGGGAGCGTCGTCGCTGTCGACTCATCTGCGGCTCCACAGGCTGCAGTCAACAAGGCTATTGCTGCCAATACCGACAGACTTCGCATTCTCATCACCCCCATACGACGCACAATGAAGCGGCCTGGTTCCCGTTTTGTCACCGATCCGGCCGAAGAGCTGATCGATAGGCGGCTGCCTACTCGATGACGGTGGTGAGCCGCTGGCTATGCACGTCGAAGATGACTCCCTTGACTCGATCCCGTTTGGGAAGGAGCGGCGTACTGCGGAGCAATTCGACCCCACGCCGCAGCTCGGCCTCAAGATCGTTGAAGTCATGGACGTCGAAGCTGATTCGCTTGCCGGTCACTGTCTCGAGGCGCTGCTTCTCCGCGGTAGCCGGATATGCCATGGCGGCACAATCAGTGTGCATCATCACAATGATCTGGTCCGTACCGTGATACTGCGACACCATGAGGGAGCGAAGCGCATCGTCGGTGACGAGCCCGCCGCCGTTGCGAATGACGTGATAATCGCCCGGGGTGCCACCCAGGATCAATTCGGGCCGGACCCTGGCATCGATGCACGCGATCACGGCAGCGTTCCTGCGCGGTGACTTGGGCAAGCCGCCTTCGGTGACGGTGCGTGCCTCGCGGAGTAGTTCTTCGCTACCGGTCATGGCTGAGGTCCCTTCGTGTGATGATCCTCAATGCTATCGGGGACGAGCGCAATCAGAATCGCCGTTGCCCACCCACGAAGGGGGGCTCTGCCCCGGCCTGGAACTCATCGAGGTTCGGGCCGCCGAGCCGATCGCGCTTCTTCACCCCGACCAGGTACGTGTAATAGAGGAGCGGCAGGATCGTTGGCCAGGAAGTCAGCGTCTTCCAGATCGCCAGGGCTTCAGGCTGTTCGATCTGATAGAGCCACAGGGAAACGACACCCCGGATGAGGAAGTAGGCGAACCAGAACCAGGACACGTAGCTGTAGGCCGGCCGCACATCATCTCGCCAATACCAGCGGAGCGGCCACTGCCGGTAGGCCCAACTGGTCCAGGCGGAAAGAGGTCGCTTGATGAGAATCGAGAGCAAAGCTCCTGCTGCCCACCCGAACGTTGAGAAGATGCCGGGCAAGAAGTAGTCCTCGGCGCGGCCGGAACGCACGGCCAACCAGGCCGCAAATGCAACTGCGGCGATTCCGGCAACGGCATAGACAACCTGCTGGCCTTTGCGGACCCGCCATCCCGCCACGACCACGCCGGCGGCGATGGCGATTACCGCGGCCGGCCCGACGCTCCACAGAGCATTGACGGCGACAAACAGCAGTGGTGGGGCAAAGGAGTCGCCAAGCGTGCGGTCCCCGACGAAGAGACCGCGGATCTCCTCGCGAATATCGTCGTTCACGGTCGTGGTCATGGCGCAAGGCTAGGCCGTCGGCGATTGCGCCATGGCGTAGTGAGGCCCCACCAATGCGGTGGGGCCTCAACTCACCGAGCGTCGGCTATGACACCGGCAGCAACTCCTCCACCTCCCTATCGGACTTCTGGAAGATCCCAATGGCACCCTTGAGTCCGACGGTCATCACCACGTTGTACAGGAACGCCAACAGCGCCGCGATCAGCAGTGCACCGCTCAGCGCAGCCAGGATCATGTAGACGGTGTATTCACCCTCGAAGTAGAGAGTCCGTCGCAGCATTCCCTGAAGACCGGCCATGCCCATGAAGGCGCCCATGCCGATGCCGCCGATGAGGTGTGCCCAGAAGTGGAAGTTCGCCAGCTTCTGGCTATACAGCTTGGCACCGTTGGTCAGCACCGGCAGCAGGTAGTAGACGGCTGAGTAAACCGTCATCGTCAGGCCAACGAGGATTGCCACGTGCACGTGCGGGCCGACGACCCACTGCGTGTTGTGCAGGATCCGGTTGAGCCCGATGTCCGCCTGCAGGATCCCCGCCGGGACCGCGAGAGCAAACCCGAGCAAACCGCCGAGCAGGAACTTGAGTTCATTGGTCAACTTCAACGGTCTTGCCGCCCACAGGGTCGCCAGCGTTATGAAGAACGCCAGACCCTGGGTGATCAACTCAAATGCAGTGACCAACTCACCCGAGACGATCTTGAGGATCGCGGGTTGCCCCTGGTCGGAAAGCAGGTGGTGGGACCAGACCGTCCACGACACGACCAATTCGACCAGCAGAGCGGCGCGGGCGATGTTCTGCATGTACACCTTGCGCCCGGTGATCAGGCTCGCCATCAAGTACCAGGTCCCGGCGACGAAAATGAGGACGAGACCATCGGCGATGAGGTCGAGACCCCACCAGAACCAGTTCTTGTACAGCAGTGAATCGACCGCCGTTGTCTTCAGCGAGGTGCCGAACAGCTCAGCGACCATGTAGACCAGGATCAACACTCCGGTACCGAGGATGATGATGGCGTTCAGCGCTGTGTCGACCGAGCCGCGAGCGATTGCTGCAACCGGTAGTGGAACGAGATGCTCCTTCTGCTTCTTGCGTTCCTTCCACAGGTTCTTGAACCCGGTAAGGCCCAGCGCCGATTTCAGGTAGGCCTTCCCGTCGACCTTCTCGGCACCTTCCGGCGTATACGTGATCGTCTTGAAGACGTTGATCACAAACAGGGCGGTTCCGACCATCACGAGGGCGATGCCTGCAATGAAGATGGCGCCACTCAACGGATGGAACTGATCGAAGTCGGCAGGGAGCGGCCAGTACAACGTGTAGAGCGGCGCGTAATGGCTGAGAAAGCCATCGAGCCAGAACACGAAGGTGCCGCCGGCGATCGTCCACAAGGTCCAGTTGGCCGCTCGGAAGCTCCACAGGGGTTTCTTCATCAGGTATGGCACGAGGAACAGGAAAGCTCCGAACACCAGTAGGTAGGTCGATCCGAAGATGCCGACCAAGGGGTGCGCAGTCAGGATGCCGAAGTAGTGGTCAATGTCGGTGAGGCTGAACGAGTCCTCTCCGATGAACAGATTCGGGTCCACCTGGAAGATCCGCATCAGCATGCCTTCGATGGCGGCGAATGCGTAGTACACCATCCCGATGAGTACGAAACGGACCGTCAGCTTCTGCATTGGCGTCATGGATTTGTGATCGAATGCGCCCTCATGACCATCGAGCAGTGTGTCTCTGAAGGTCATTGCTCACCTCCCGCCTCGATGGCAACGTCACAGCCCGTCACCTCGACTGCGTCCGCAACGATCATTTGGTAGCCCTCCGGCCCGGAGTACTCAGTCGATCGGATGTTGTAGACGCCGTTCTCGCCGAACTCCCACAAAATGGCGTTGTCCTCTCGCTGCGGGACGACCTGCATCTGGAACAACATTGAGTTGTCCTGCCGGAACAGCCCGAACCCGTAGGTCAGGTCAGACGAGGTGACGTGGAAGCGGACCATGTCGTTGCAGTCGATCATCATCCTCTCCGCCGGAAGGGTGAACTCGTGATCGGCCACGCTGATCATGAAGTCCTTGTCGGCTTCGATACTGCCGGCATGCACATCGGTTGGAACCCACGGGATGGTGTTGTACGTAACAACATGAAGTGACATCCCGAGGACCACGAGGAATGCCGCAAATGTGTAGAACAGCTTGTCTCTGACGGTGGGCGGTTTTCCGTCTCGCGTGATGTTGTACGCAAAGATCCCCATCACGAGCAGGATGGCGAGGACGTACAACGTGTACACGATGGTTTGGCCCCACAGCACAGTATTGGAATCGACCATCTCAGGTACTAATGCTCCCTTCTCGAGGAATCGACCGAATCGTCCAGCTCCGCTGCGGACGACTCCGCAAAGGAGCAACGACCTCTATATCTCTAGTAAAAGACTAGAGGTTAATTAAGGGAGCCACAAAATGAATTGGGGAGGACTGTCGCGGCGGTCAGCGGGTTGGGCGTGCGGCCCTAGGTGTTTACTACGGCGACGTCGGCAAATGCCTTACGCAATGCTTCGCGAGCCTCGATCCAGGCGTCATGCACCGAGCAGATGTCTTCGCTGCAGGGACCGCCGGCGAGGACGCATTTCCCGTTGGCGATGGGGCCCTCGATCACCTCGACGACTTCCAGGATGGTGATGGCCGTGGGGTCAGCAGCCAACCCGTAGCCACCGGTTGGTCCCGGTCTGGAATCGAGCCAGCCGGCCTGGACTAGGGGAGTAACGACCTGCGCGACGAATGGTGTCGTGGTGCCAATCAGCGCGGCCAGTTTCCGGCCCGGCAGCCGGGTTTCGGCTGCGTGGAGCGCCTGCATGGCTCGCACGGCAAGATCGGTCTTTCTCGTCAGCTCAAGTCTCACAGAAGCCAGGGTAGAGCTTCGAGAGCCTGTCGATTCACGACATGTCGAGGATTCCGACTCCGGAGGTCGGCGCCGGTTGATGCCTGAGTCGCTCCGGTTTCTGTGGGCTCGGTCAACTCGTCCTGGAGCGACTATCGAGTTCTCGCGACGAATCAGGTGCGGCGAGCCTCTCAGAGCCGAACCACATAGTCGGCATGATGCCGCGACCCGGCGATGACGTGGGCATTCACTTGATCCGACTCGCGGACGTGGCGCACTGCGTGCTCTTCGGTCTTGCCGAATTCGACGTGTCGCCGAATCAGCCGATCGAGGCGGGTCTCCTCATCGAGTTCGAGGTAGATACTGAGGCTGAGTAGATCTCTGATCCGGTTCCACGGTGGCATATCGAGCAGAAGGTAATTCCCCTCGGTGAGTATGAGCCGATCTGAGATGGTGACCGGAACAGCCGCGGCGATCGAATCCTCAATTGAACGATCGAAATGCGGTGCGTAGACGACCTCGTCGGCGTCCTGTTTGCTGATTCTGGTGAGGGTGGAAACGAAGCCCCACGCATCGAAGGTGTAGTGGGCACCCTTGCGGTGGATGAGGTCAACATCGATCAGGTGTTGATTGGCCAGGTGGAACCCATCCATCCCGACGGTCACCGGCGCCGGCTCGAACCGACTCGCCAACTCTTCGGTGAAAGTTGACTTCCCAACGCCCGGTGGCCCGGTGATCCCGACAAGACAGCGCTCACCGTGGGCCAGTCGACGCTCCAGATGTCGAACGATCGTATCGATGTCGCTTGGTGCGGGCTCGCTCACTAGGCCGAGATTAGGCCTGGTCCCGTTCCAATCGCATTGATGCAGAATTCATGCAGTAGCGCTCCCCCGTCGGCTTGGGGCCGTCGGGAAACACATGCCCGAGGTGGGCGTCGCAGTTGGCGCACGTCACCTCGATACGCACCATGCCAAAGCTGCGATCTTCGTGACGATTGACCGCGGCCTCGTCCAGAGACTCGTAGAAGCTGGGCCAACCACAACCGGAGTCATACTTGGTATCGCTCGAGAACAGCTCGGCGTCACAGACGACACAGTGATAGGTGCCGGGGTCCTTGGTGTCCCAATACTCGCCGGTGAAGGCGCGCTCGGTTCCCGCTTCTTGGGTAACGGTGTACTGCAGCGGAGTCAGCCGCTGGCGGAGGTCGATTTCCGTGAACTTCATGTCGTGGCTCCTTTTCATCACTCAGTAAACACGCGTCGCGCCCTGGTTGTTGCCGCTTTCGGTCGATGTTCAGCGGGAGTTAATAATCGGCCCGTTCCTATTCTGGGCGCATGCTGCGAATGGCTCTCGCTCTGATTCTCACGCTGCTGCCGCCGGGTGGCACCTTCACCGATGACAACGACTCGGTTCATGAAGCAAACATCGAGGCAATCGCGGCCGCCGAGATCACCCGCGGATGTAATCCACCGCTCAACGATCACTACTGCCCCGAACTCACCGTCACCCGCGGTGAGATGGCGGCGTTCCTCACCAGGGCCCTGTCCTTGCCGGATGCTTCATCTGACTTCTTTGACGACGACGACGGGTCGATCTTCGAGGCGAGCATCAACGCTGTTGCGGAAGCAGGCATCGCCCGCGGGTGTGACCCGCCGGACAACTCCCTGTACTGCCCCGGACGCTCGGTCAGCAGAGCGGAGATGGCCACGATGTTGACGCGAGCCTTCGCCTATCCGCCCGGATCCAGTGATTGGTTCACCGATGACGAGACGTCGGTGCATGAGAATGCCATCAACTCGATTGCGGCCGCAGGAGTGACGCTCGGGTGCAATCCGCCGGACAACAATCGGTTCTGTCCCGACTCCGGGGTGACTCGCGGCGAGATGGCCTCATTCCTGGTGAGGGCACTCGAGCTGACTCCGATCCCGCCACCTCCCATTGCTGCGGAGTACGTGACCCCGGCCGACGTCGGCGTCACCATCGGAGTGGGCGTCATCGGTCCGGTTCCGACGACACACGTTGGCAGTCAGACACTTGACGCCGACGGATCCGTGCTCGAGAACGTCGTCGTTGATGGCTGTGTCACTGTGACCGCGAACAACGTGACAATCCGCAACGTCATCATCAACTGTGGCGGCTACTACCCGATCAAGGCCAACGAGCCCGGAGTCCAGAGCGGGTTGGATATCCATCATTCGCAGATCAACGGCCTGATCGACACCAAGCTCTTTCTCCTCAACAACATCACCGACGTGATGATCGCCAACAACGAGTTGATCGGAGGCGACGACACGGTCTTCGCCGACGGGGAACTCGGAAGCTTCATCTTCACCCGCAACTACAGGCACGACCCGCTGGGCGACAGCAGTACCCATCTGGACGGCTTCCAACTCGGGGAGTTCGAGGTGACCACCGGTGGCTTCCTGATCTCGTACAACTACTTCGATGAGATTCCCGACGGTATCGGGGTGACCGACCTGGTCTTCGCCACCAACCACTCGGAGATGCATATCGACATTATCGGCAACTACATCTCCGAGCACGGCTGGTACACGCTGCGGGCCTATAACGAGGCCACGCTCACTGTTGCGGGCAACACCATCGCGTCAAGTGTCAACTGGGTCGCCTTACTCAACTCACCGGGCCCGCACCACTTTGCCTGCAACTTCTTCACCGACGGTTCGCCCATCACTGCAGCCCACATCGCCGGTGGTGATAACCCCGGTGTCACATATACAGAATGCGAATAACCGCACCCCTCTGGACCTGATAACCTCTCTCTACCTGGAGAGGTGGCCGAGCGGCCGAAGGCGTTCGCCTGCTAAGCGAATAGGGGGTCAACACTCCCTCGAGGGTTCAAATCCCTCCCTCTCCGCCAACGACCCGAGGGACCCCAACAATGGGGTCCCTCAGTCGTGAGAGACGTTGATTTGAGTGTCTTTCTGCCTCGCGTTTGGGGTTGGGGTTCGGCGGTTGGCCGGTTCGTGTGGTGGGGACTGGAGTTGGAGAGGTTCAAATCCCTCCCTCTCCGCCAACACCTGAGGGACCCCAACAATGGGGTCCCTCTGTCGTGAGAGATGGTGATTTGAGTGTCTTTCTGCCTCGCGTTTGGGGCCGGGGGTAGGGGGCGTCACCGGCACAGCATGGTTCGTCGTAGCCTGGGCCTATGGCACAGCGAGTGGTGATCATCGGTGGCGGATTCGGTGGATTGACGACCGCACAGCGGCTCAAGCGCGCCGACGTCGAGATCACGCTCATCGACAGAACCAACCATCATCTGTTCCAGCCGCTGCTCTACCAGGTGGCAACCGGAGGTCTGTCTCCTGCTGACATTGCTTCGCCGATTCGACACATCCTGCGCCGCCAGAGGAACGTGCGGGTCATCGAAGATACTGTTCGGGAGGTACAAGCCAACGCGGTTGTCACTGATTCGGCGGCGCACCCGTTCGACGTCCTAGTTGTGGCCACGGGAGCGACTCACCACTACTTCGGCAACGACGATTGGGAGGAGCATGCCCCGGGATTGAAGACGCTCCCAGATGCAACTCGTCTCCGCGCCCAGATACTCGAAGCTTTCGAGATTGCTGAGCGCACCGGGAGCGACGACCTCACCTTTCTGGTTGTCGGCGGCGGCCCGACCGGTGTTGAGATGGCCGGAGCGATTGCGGAAATGGCGCGGCACACCCTCAGCCGTGACTTCCGCACGATTGATCCGGCTGCAGCGAGGGTCCTGCTCGTAGAGGCCTCGCCACGGCTTCTCACTACCTTCCCAGAGCAACTCTCTCGCAAGGCAGAGCAGCAACTCGCCAGATTGGGCGCCGAGGTGATGACCGGATGGATGGTGACCGAGATCACCGCCGGCAGAGCGGTTCTCCGCAGGGGAGATGAACAGCAGATCCTCGAGCCAAGAGCGATCGTCTGGGCTGCAGGAGTCAAAGCTTCGGCGCTAGGGGCGGCTCTGGTTCCGCTTGGTGCGGAACTCGACCGAGCCGGGCGGGTCGTCGTGCAACCGGACCTCAGCATTCCCGGCCACCCCAACATCTTCGTGATCGGGGACTTGGCTGCAATCGAGCAGGACGGCATTCCAGTCCCCGGAGTAGCCCCCGCGGCAATGCAGATGGGCCGGCATGTTGCCGACTCGATTCGAACGGGATCGAGCGAGCCGTTCCGATACCGCGACAAAGGCAGCCTGGCCACCATCGGGCGTAGTGCAGGCGTTGCCGATTTCGGCCGGATTCGATTCTCCGGGTTCCCCGCCTGGGCAGCCTGGCTTGGCGTGCACATCTTCTTCCTGATTGGCTTCCAGAACCGGATCATGGTGATGATCCAGTGGGCGTGGAACTACTTCACGAGGAACCGTTCGGCGCGCCTCGTCCTCCGCTATGACCGGAAGTCGGACTAGGTGACCGGACCTTGCTGAGTCTGGTGCGCCTGCTGTTCGCGGCGCTGTTCGGCATTGAACATGAGTCCACCGATGAGGATGATTGCCGCACGAATGAACCAGGCGGCGCCGTCACCCCAGGTGTCGATCCAGCTCAATAAAACGAACTCGTAGTTGAAGAAGGCGAGAATCGCCGACATCCCGCCGAAGACCATCAAGTATCCGCCAAGGCTCCCATGTCTCTCCCCTGCGTCTAGCTGGTAGATCGTGATTCCGAAATGTAGATGAGCCCGGCTTGCGCCGGGCTCATCTTGTGAACCTGCAGTCGATTACAGATTGAAGCGGTCCATCGCGCTGCGCAGTTGCTTCGCAGACGAAGACAGCTCCTGAGCCGTGGCACCGATCTCTTCGGATGTGGCGGCAGCCTCTTCGGATGAGGCGGCGACCTGCGCCGATGCCGCTGATGCGGCCTCGGTGATCTCGATCAGCTGACTTGAGCTGGCGCCGATGGCCTCAGACGCCTGCTGAATGGCCGATGTGGATCGTGCCGCGTCCTCGACCTTGCTGGAAATGACCTGCACCGCTCCGTTGATGGAGGCGAACGAGTCGCCGGCCGTGGTGACAATCGAAGCGCCCGAATCGACTTCCGACCGACCGGTTGTCATGGCCGTAATCGCTCCTGCCACCGATTCCCGCATCTTGGCCACGATCTCTGCGATCTGCTCGGTCGACTGTGACGACTCCTCGGCAAGGCTCTTGACCTCTGAGGCGACGACGGCGAAGCCTCGACCCATTTCACCGGCTCGAGCAGCCTCGATGGCGGCGTTGAGAGCCAGCAGATTGGTCTGCTCGGCAATCGACCTGATGAGGTCGACGATCTCCTCAACCCGCTCGGAGTGGTTGCCGAGTTCGGTGACGGTGTCGGCAGCCTCGGCGAATACGTTCGTGATGCGATCCATGGCGACGATGGCCTGCTCGACCTTCTCCCCGCCGTCGGTCGCCTTTTGCTCGGCATCGGCCGAGGCGCTCGTGACCTCGCTGAAGGCTTCGTTCGTGGCCTCCAGCTCTGCCTTGATCCTGGCCACTGCAGAAGCTAGGCCCTCGGCGATGACGGCTTGGTCGGTTGCGCCATCGGCAACGGAGTTGATGGATGTAGCTACCTCGCTGGCAGCCCGGGCTGATTCCTCGGACGAAGCAGCAAGGACCTCGGATCCATCGTCGACCTGGCGGGTGACTCCCGCGGCGCTGCTTACGACGTCGCGCAGGTTTGCGATCATTGTCGCCAGCGACATGCCCAATGCATCGGCCTCGGATCGGGGCTCGACCGAAGTTGTGAGGTCACCCTCGGCAACGCTGCTCGCGGCGGCAGATGCTTCTCGCAAGTACACGGTGATCTCGCGGAAGGCCGCAGCGATGGCTCCGGTTTCGTCCTTCGAGGTGTGGGTGATTTCTTGCGACGTGTCGCCGACGGCGAGGGCTGCAGCTGCCGCGGTTACCACTTCGAGGGGCTTCTGGACCCTGCGCCCGATCCAGTAGGCGGCTGCGATGCTGGCAACGAAGGCAACGGCACCAAGGATGAGAAGCATTCTTGTGGCCCCGTCGAGGTCCGCAGCGACCTTCGGTCCGAACTCGGATGCCCGTGCGTCATAGATGGATTCCTGGAGCACGTCGACGTTGCCGCGCATTTCCTCGAACAGGACGCCCACATTGTCGGTTGCTTCCTGGAGAGCGATGTCCTCGAGGGTCAGGCCACTCTGGCGCAGCGCGACCAGCTCGTCGGCGGCGGCGATCCAGGCGGTGCGTGCCGCCCAAAACTGTTCGGCATAGGCGGCTTCACCGTCTACACCAACGGCGACCTCTTCGTACAGGAGAAAGCGCTCTTCGGTCTGCGCGGCGTTGCCCTGAAAGCCCTCGAGAGCCTCCTCCGCATGCTCCCCGCTGTCTTCGGCGACGTACCGTTCCAGGCCGAGTTGGGCTTGGTAGGCATCGCGATCGATGTTCAGCAGCAGGCTCGACGCCGGCAGGTCGTTCTCGGCAAGCGTGTGAACTTCGTGCGAGACGTTGTTCAGAGTCGAGTACATGACGGCTGTAAGGATGCCGAGCCCGAGCAGGGACACGCCGGCGACCGCAAACAGCTTGTGGATTATCTTCATTCTTGGGCAACCTTCGGTGAGGAAACTGGCTTCCGCACTGTCGGCAGGTGGCTCGGGAGATTTAATTGAATAGATCGGTGCTAGGCGACCCAGCCGTCTATCAGTTCAGTCAGAACGGCCAGCGGAACCGGACCGGAGCCAAGAACCGTGTCGTGGAAGCCCTGGATGTCGAATCGGCTGCCCATCGCCCGCATCGCCTCGGTGCGGAGTCGCATGATCTCGCGACGCCCGATCATGTAGGCGAGCGCCTGGCCGGGCATACCGATGTAGCGCTCGACTTCGCTTTCGATGTTGTTGATGGCCAGCGGCGAATTGGCCACGAGGTAGTCGACGGCCTCCTGCTTGGACCAACCGAGCGCATGCATACCAGTGTCTACGACCAGGCGTCCGGCTCTCCACGAGTCGAAGGACAACATCCCCATTCGCTGCAGCGGTCCGCTGTACAGCCCCATCTCATCGGCGAGACGTTCCGTATAGAGTCCCCATCCCTCGACGTAGACCGTCACGAGGGCATGCTTGCGAAACTCCGGGACGTTCTCTAGTTCCTGAGCGATGGCGAGTTGTAGGTGATGCCCGGGGATCGACTCGTGGAATGCGAGAGCTTCCGATTCGAATCGGGTTCGTGTCGTCGGCTCTGTCGCGTTGATGAAGTAGGTGCCGGGTCGCGAACCATCGGTCGCTGGGGGCAGGTAGTACGCGATGGGTGCGTCTTGTGCGCCGGCTTCAGGGATCTCGGCCATGACACAGTCTGCTTGGGGGAGTCGACCGAACCAGTCGGGGATGGCGTTGCGGGCGCGGTCCATGGCGTCCTGAGCGGCGGCGACGACTTGTGCGCTGTCCTCGAAACGGAGAGCGGGGTCGTTGCGGAGCCGATCGTAGATCGCGGAGAGATCGGAGGTGCCCAGAACCTTCGAGCCCATCTCCCGGTATTCGTCCTCGAGCCGAGCGATCTCCTCGAGGCCCATGTTGTGGATGTCGAGCGGTGCCAGATCGAGCGACGTGTGGCGCCGGATGGCGCGGGCATAGAGTTCCTCGCCGTCGGGGAGCCAGCGCACCCCGGTCTTCTCCTCGGAGCGGGCCTTGGGGAGAACTTGTTCGACTAACTCGTGTCGATACCGTTCGTATGCGGGACGAATGACGTCGACCACCTGGGTCACGAGCTGATCCCGCCATGCCGCCGTCTCGTCTGCAGTGAAAGAAGGTGGAGCAGGCACATTGGCGAAGGGGTCGTTGCCGATGGGGATCGCCATGTACTGATCGATCTGGGTAACGGTCTTTTCCACCGAGGTCCGGGGCGGAGTGCGGTCCTTGGCGAGTCCTTGCCGCAGGCGATGGATCAGTTGGTCGAAGGTGGTGCCGAGCTTTGACCATTTGACGACCACGTGATCAGCGTGCTCTGGTTCAGTCAGGGGCAGCTGACCGGTGAACTGGGGAAGGACAACATGGAGGCCCCAACTCGGGCTCACATCAAACTCGGCAGTTCGCGAACGCAACTCGTCGGCGCGGCCGCCCGCCTCCTCGATCAGCACACGCTTGGTGATGAGCTCGTTGCGGTCCAACGAGTCGTCGGGGATTGCCGTCGCCGCGTCGGCGAAGCCGGAGAGACGCTCAATCTGGTCGTCCTCTGCCTGACGGCTGAACTGCTCCATCTCCGTGTCGAACCGATGGTCGCCCAACAGAAGTGCTTCAGTAGGGGAGATGCTGAGGTTGTAGTCCCAGTAGTCAGCAGCCAGCTTCTCGAGTTCGGCGTTCATGACGATCCCTTCCCGCATCGGTCAGGCAACGGTAGCGGGACGGAGATCTATGCGAATGTCCGCCGCAGCGAGTGAACAACCGGGGTGAACCCCATCTTGGGCCAGAAAGCGGCGGCCATGGTGTTGGCGGTTTCGAAGTCGAGAGCCAGCGCCGTGTAGCCGGTTTCAAGAGCCCAGTTCGATGCGGCGGCGACAAGACGGGAGCCGGTACCGTCGCGTCGGCTGTCCTCCACAACGAACGCCCCGTTGCAGTGGACGATCTCGTCCCCGGTCAGGGCGACCGACTCCGCTGCCTCAGGGTCGAGCGCCACGTAGCCAATGTCTGCGCTGCCATCCGAGGCTATGAACACAGGTGCGGTCCCCTTGGTAATTCGATGTTCGACTGTCCCGACGTCGGGCGCACGCCTCTTGGGCAGGAACACCGGAGCGGCTTCGAGGTACCGGTGCAGTCGGTAGTCGAGGTCGGCGACGATGAGTGCATCCTCGACCTCCGCCATCCTGATACCCGTCACCCGGCCGGGCGTTGGTTTCAGTTCCTGGACCACCTCGGTGACGACCCTGCCGAAGCCGAAGTCGTGCCACACTCGGTCATCGGCATCGGCCCAGAGGCTGACCCCGTGGGTGTAGCGGTCGGCGGCAGCCAGCCGAGCCGACACCTCGGCGTAGAGAGTTCGCGTGACGGCGGGCTCGTTTGCTGCGAAGGCATACTCGCGAACGTGCCCACCCGGTTTGCCCCACAGCCTGGCGGGTATCGCGGCAATGAACCCCACGAGCCTTCCTTCTCGTTCGGCAACCACAGCAAAGTCGCTGCCGACGAAGCTCTGGAGAAGCGGGCTGACCTCGCCCGGATCGGTGAGTCGGATTCCGCCGAACCGACGGCGCATCGCCATCGCCCGTTGCGCGACCATCGTCGCCGCGGCCTGGATGTGATCCGACCGCAGCGGCTCGATGTGCAAATTCAGGCTGTCGCCCATTCCTTGACCATGCGGTCGAGCGTGCCCAGCGGAACGAGTCCCGAGCAGAGCACGGTGTCGTGGAAGCCCTTGATGTCGAAGCGATCACCCATCGCCGCCTCGGCTTCCTTGCGCATGCGAACGATCTCGAGCCGGCCGATCATGTAGGCGAGTGCCTGACCGGGCATCCCGATGTAGCGGTCGATCTCGGGCTCGATTGTGCCCAGGTGCAGTGGCGAGTTGTTGGCCATGAAGTCGATGGCCTGTTGCCGGGTCCAGCCCTTGGCGTGGATGCCGGTGTCGACGACCAGGCGTCCGGCCCGCATCGAATCGGCCGACAACATGCCCATACGCTCCAACGGTCCGCTGTACATGCCCATCTCGTCGGCGAGACGCTCGGTGTACAGACCCCAGCCCTCTGCGTAGGCGGTCACTCCGGCGTGTTTGCGGAAATCCGGTACGTCGGTGAGCTCTCCGGAGATGGCGAGTTGGAGGTGATGGCCGGGAATGCCTTCGTGGTAGGCAAGGGCTTCGATCTCGTAGCGGCCCCACGACTTCGGGTCGCTGGTGTTGACGAAGAACGTGCCGGGGCGGGAGCCGTCGGTTGCCGGCGGGAAGTAGAACGCCGTCGGGCCGGAAGGGGTCTCTTGGACAAAGCAGTCGGCCTGGGGGAGACGGCCGAACCAATCGCCCATCGTTGCCTTCGCCTTGGCGAGAGCGATCTCGGATGCTGCCCTGACTTCCTCGCCAGTCTCGAAGTGGAGTTCGGGGTCGTCACGCAACCGGGCGTAGATCTCCTTCAGGTCTGATGTCCCGAGCGCCTCAGCGCCGAGCTCGCGGTATTCGTCGTCGAGCTTGCGAATCTGGGCTAGCCCAATCTCGTGGATTTCGTCGGCGGTCATGTCCACGGAGGTATGACGCTTGATCGCCCGCCGATACCACTCGTCACCGCCTTCGAGATTGCAGATGCCGGGCTTGTCCTCGCCGCGGGAGATGGGAAGCACGCTGGCTGCGATGTAATCGCGATATCTCTTGATGGCCGGGTAGACGGTGTCGGCCACGATGGCGGTCAACTCGCCTTTCCACTTAGCTGTCTCGTCTTCGCTGAACGCCGCGGGGCTCCGGGTAGTGAGGAAAGAGCTTGCGGCGGGCTCGGTCCCCAGGATGGCGTCGAGTTGCTCTACTACTTTCTCGACCGTGCTCGCCATCGGCGCACGCCCGTTGACTACGCCGGAGCGCAAACGATCGGTCATCTGATCGAACATCCTGCCGAACTTGGGGTACTTGATGAGCATGGCGGCAGCGTGCTCGGGCTCGTCGATCGGAAGCTGCGGGAACAACACGGGCAGCATGGCCTGGATGCCGATGGCGTGGTTGACTTCGAGTTCCGCTTCCCTCATCTCGAGGAGGTCGGCGCGAGTGCCGGCCTCGAAGATCATCACGTCTCGGGTGACCTTCTCATCGGCGGTCAGCGTGTCGCTGTCGAACGCGGCGGCCTTGGCGGCGTATTCGCGAAGTAGGGCGATTCGGTTGTCTTCGGCCTCGCGGGAGACGTCGTCCATCTCTTCGTCGTAGTCGTGGATACCGAGCATCAGCGCCTGGATCGGTGAAGCCGCTAGTTCGTCCTGCCAGTAGCTTTCGCCCAGGGCACGAAGTTCAGCGTTCAACGGAGCCTCCTAGTTAGAGCAACCGCCCTAGCTTATTGAGATGTGGCTTCCGGGACGAGGTCCTGTGGTTGCTGCGCCGGTGCCGAACGTCACTTTGTCGGCTTTCGGTAATGGCGACGAGGTAGTACGTCATGTCTCTGCACGAGCGCCCGCAGCTCAATTGGATAGAGCGTCTGACTACGGAGTATCCACCACTGAGCGCTGTGCTAAACCCCGAAATCCCAGGTCGGCGGGGAGTGTAAGGACCACAATCAGACGCTGTATCTCTGGGTACCCTTTCACCATGTGAGTCCATCCTGCGGATGCCCGACTTGCGTATTGGATCTCCCGGGTTCAGGCGTCGCTGGCGGTATTGGCATCCTGCTGCTCCAGCCAGTTCAACATGACTCGGTTTGTTTCTGTAGGTAGGTGAGGGGTCCGACGGTCGTCGCGACCCATAGAGTGAGCGGCCAGGAGATCGTATCGGTGACGATGATCACGACTGCCCACAAAGCCGAGAGTGCCAACCACAGCCACGGGAGGGCCCTTCGCAAGTGGCTGGTGGATTTGCTGACGTTCATGTGGTGACTCCGTTGTTGACGTTGTCGCTGCGAACGGTACGGGTGACGGTCATTGTTATTCCCATTGGAAGAACCGAACGGCCAGTACTGCGGCGACAAGGGCGTATGCGGTCATGATGAGGAGGCTGGAGGTGGCGGGCGTGTTTCCCATCCAGCTTTCGGTGAGGGCTTCGACGGCGGCACCGGCGGGTGTCCAGCCGCTGATTGCCCTGACGCCTTCGGGCATCACTTCGAGAGGGATGTACACCCCGGCGAAGAACAAGAGCGGGAAGTAGACCATCATCCCGAGACCCTGACCGGAGTTCGCTGTAGGCACGACGGCTCCAATCAGCAATCCGACGGCGAGTAGTGAGATCGCTCCGAGAGCGAACGAGACGATGAACCAGCCGATGCTGGCGGGGAAAGCTATACCGAACAGCAGCATCCCGACAGTCACCGCCGCGATGGTCGCCATCGTCACCACCGCCAACTGCACGACGAGATGTGCCGTGACCAGCGCTCGTGGGTGAGCCGGCGTCGTTGATAGACGACGAAGGATTCCGCGTTCCCGGTCGCCCCCGAGGGCGACGGGGAGCAGGAATATGGCCACGGTGATGAGACCGAGCACGATGCTGGTGACCGCATAAACGTCGACGAGCGACCTTCCATTGAACGCGGGTTCAGGGTCGGTGGCGCCGGGATAGACCAGGCCGATCACCATAAGTAGGACTGAGGGGAACACCAGTCCGAAGAAGACCGACAGTGGTTCTCGGAGGAAGGCTTTCGATTGGGTTCTGGTGAGGGCTGTCGTCGCAGACATCACGCCACCTCCTCATCCGCGGTGGCTAGTCGTCTTCCCGTCATAGCAACGAAGGCATCGTCGAGGGTGGTTTGGTCGACCTGGAATCGGGTGGGCACGATCTGGTGGCTGGCGAGCAGCGAGACCAGCGAGAACAACAGTCTTTCGTTGCCGGTGACGACGATCTCGCCATCGGCGTGAGAAACCCCGGTTGCTTCGGGCAGATTGGTCAACCATTCGTTCTCGACCGTCTCGGTGGTGGTGAACCGGATGTGTTGCTCCGGGCCGACGCTGTCGATGAGGCCCTGCGGAGTGTCGAGGGCGACCAACTTGCCGGCGTCGATCAACGCCAGCCGGTCGGCCAGCCTTTCGGCTTCCTCCATGAAGTGGGTCACCAGCACGATGGTGACGCCGCTATCTCTCAGTTCCTCGACAAAGGCCCATGTCTCCCGGCGAGCCTGCGGGTCGAGGCCCGTGGTGAGCTCATCGAGAATGACAGCCTGCGGCCGTCCCACCAGGGCCACAGCAATCGACAGGCGCTGCTGCTGACCCCCGGACAGATCGGAGTAGCGGGCGTCGGCCTTGTCGGCGAGGCCGAGACGCTCCAACAAAGCCCACACATCGAGTGGGTCCGGGTAGAACGCCGCAAAGGTCTCCACCAACTCTCTCACCTTCAGACGGTCGTGGAAGCTGGACTCCTGTAGCTGGACCCCGAGACGGCTCTGCACCTGGGCCCGCTCACTCTGCGAGTCGTAGCCGAATACCTTGATGTGGCCCGAGTCGGGAGTTCGTAGACCTGCGATCGATTCGACCGTTGTTGTCTTGCCCGCCCCGTTCGGCCCCAAGATGGCGAAGATCTCCCCCTCGTCTACCGAGAACGAAACCTCGTCGACTACGACCCTGTTGTCGTAGCTCTTAGTGATGTCGCTCACCTCGATGACTGGCATCACTTGATCCTTGTGGTTCCGTTGGTGTGCCAGACCGTAACTACAAGGTCGAGCCCGATCGGTTTCTGCTGAGACAGCTGCCGAAGCCGGATCTGTCCCAATTCGGACCTCTCGTCGTGGTTTCGGGTTCTCTCGGAGTCCATTAGGTGTTGGAGCTGAGTATGGAGCGTGGTCATGGTGTTCTCCCTGGGTCTCGTGGACGGCCGGGTCTATGCCGGGAGTGAAGCGTCGGCTCGGCGGATCGGTCGGGTCGCTGAGGCTTCGTCCCCGATTAGGGTCCTCCCGACGGCGACGAACCAAACGATCAGGCCGAGGCCGAAGATGGCGCCCACGTCTTCGAGAGCAGGCACGATGGTGGCGAGGCCGGCGACACCCATGACAACGCCGAGGTAGTTGGTCCAGCGGGCGAAGAGACGCTCCCGCAGAGCGACGATGCTGAGGCCTAGAACCCAGACGCCGCCGAGTACTTCGTTGCCGCCGCCGAGCCCGTTGGTCACGGCATCCAGGCCGGCCCAGACTGTGGCAGCTGTGTCGGGGTCGGTTCCATGGAGGTCGGCGACCGTGACATAGGCGATGTTGGTGATCATGCCCGCGGCGATGATCACTCCCGCCCAAATGAGCCCGAACACCGCGGCCACCCTGGCCAGGGGGGAGTGGGCATCGTGGAGGCGATCCCGGATTGCGAGTACCAGGGGAACGAGAACGATTCCGAACACGATCGCGATCGTGATGTTCCACAGGAGTAGCGGCACCTGGTTTTCGGCGATGAACTCGACCGCCACTGCGGCATCTGGAGCCGACACGAAGTCACCAAACATCGTGGCGAACATGGCCAGGCCGACGACAAACGTGCCGGAGGCGATGAGGGCGCCGATTCCGCCCATCTTCTGGATTGATTGCATGACATTGCCTTTCGTCCGTGGTCCCTTTGCTGAGGGCTGCTATCACCTTGCCGCGCATACCGGTTCGCCACATCGGACGCAGGGACTTGATTGAGTCGGCTCCCGGTTGATTACCTACTCGTACTTTCGGCTGATGCCACCGGAGCCGACGCTGCATTACGCTGTCGCTCGTGCTGATCAACGCGTTGCGATCGTTCTGGGCCGAGCCACGTGAGCTCAATCCGCCCCGCCGTGTGTGGAGGGATTGGCTGCTTGTAGCCGCGTTGATCGCGCTCGCCCTGCTCGAAGGCTTTACCCGTGAGGAGCTCGTGTGGCGGCCATTTGCCGTGGCGATCCACCTCGTGCCGATCGTCGCGCTGCTATGGAGACGCACCCATCCGCTGCTGTCGGTCGCCGCGGCGTGGAGTGTCATCGCCGGGCTCGATCTTGCCGCCATCGCCCTCGGGCTGGATTCGCCGGGCATGGATGTCATGGTGGGAATGATCGTCTTCCCCTACGCACTCTTCCGTTGGGGTTCGGGGCGGGACGCTGTCATCGGTCTCCTCGTCATGAGCGTTCCTCATGTGACGAACATGATCTTCTACCCGAGCGGTCCCGAACTCACCGCCGCCAGCTTCGCTTTTCTGCTGTTCCCCTCAACCCTCGGTGCTGCCGTGCGTTTCCGCGACCGTGCCCGGGCAAGGGCGATAGTCGAAGCGAAGATGTTCGAACGCGAGCAGCTTGCCCGAGAACTGCACGACACGGTCGCACATCATGTTTCGGCAATCGCCATCCAGGCCGAGGCCGGCTGGACACTCGCTGCCGCCGACCCGGAGGCGTCGATCCAGGCGCTGCAGACCATCAAGACTGAGGCGAGCCGCACACTCGCCGAGATGCGAGCAATCATCGGGGTGTTGCGACGGACCGACGACGAGCACGGTCCCCAGAAGCGTCTCCGTGACTTGGAGCGTCTCACCGGCAATGGCACCCAGCAGCCTCCGATCGAGCTAGATATGTCGGGCGAGCTCGACGACCTGGCCCCGTCGATCGAAACGGCCGTGTTCCGGATCGCTCAGGAGGCCACAACCAACGCCAGGCGCCACGCCCGTCGCGCTACCGAAATCACCATACGGGTCGAAGGGCATAGGGACGACGTCGTGGTCACCGTCGCCGATGATGGGGACGCCTCCTACTTCGATTCCGAGCCATCATCGGGATACGGACTCGTCGGAATGAGCGAGAGAGCCTCGGTTCACGGAGGGACGCTCGAAGCAGGACCGAATCAGGGACGAGGCTGGACGGTGAAGGCCGTGCTGCCCAAGCAAGGTTGGCAGGCATGACGGTACGAGTTTTGGTTGCCGACGATCAGGACCTCGTTCGGACGGGACTCACCATGATCCTCAATGCACAACCGGACATCGAGGTTGTCGGCGAGGCCAGCAACGGTGTGGAGGCGGTCGATCTGGCGCTACGGCTCAGCCCCGACGTTTGCCTCCTCGACATAAGCATGCCGGAGATGGATGGCATCGAAGCCACCCGGGCGCTGGCCGGACCCGACGTCGAAGACCCAATACCGATCGTCATCATCACCACCTTCGACCGTGACGAATACGTCTACAGCGCGCTCAAAGCCGGGGCTCGCGGTTTCCTGCTCAAAGACGCCGGTCAAGAACTGCTCGCACAGGCAATCCACGCTGCCGCAACCGGCGATGCCCTCGTTGCCCCGAACATCACAGCCCGCCTTCTCCAGACCTTCGCTGCCGCCGAGCGCCCTTCATCCCCACCACAACCGATCGACCCACTGACCGAACGCGAGGAAGAAGTACTCACCGAGATCGCCCGGGGTAGGACCAACGCCGAGATCGCCGATGATCTGTTCATCAGCAACAGCACAGTCAAAACCCATGTTGCCAACCTGATGATGAAGATAGAGGCCAGAAACCGCGTCGAAGTCGCAATCTGGGCCTACGAGACAGGCCGCGTGGGCTGAGTGCAGCCGCCGACCTCCGCCCGGATAGCTCACCACCGGAGCGACATGGCTCACCCACAGGCGACCTCGATCCGGCGTTTCGTTGCATCACATTGATCCACCCGGTCCGCGTCGGTCGGCCGCCGGGGTGTCAAGCCTCCGCCAGATGGAACGGTGGGGTCCACGGATCAAGCGTCGAACCTGAGGCCCGTGTGCTGTTCGGCAGCTACTTCGGACCCTCGCGAGCGCGCCACCTCGAAAGTGGAAACTGCCGTCCGGTCTACCACTCCACGCGCTGGCCAAGAGGAGTCAGACGCTGAACGAGCGCTGTGCCAACACCGCCGAACGAGAACAGAGGTCTCAGAAGTATCCGCCTCCGTTGACGAATCAAGTCATCAGAGCTGCCTGACGGATACAGCCTCTGATATGGCCTAGAATGCCGCCGGTCGGCTTGGGTTCTCCAGAAACCCTTGCCATACTTGACGAACCATGCGCCCGTAGCTCAATTGGATAGAGCGTCTGACTACGGATCAGAAGGTTGGGGATTCGAGTTCTCCCGGGCGTGCTGAAGAAACCCCCGCAATGCGGGGGTTTCTTACATATTGGTGGTTGCCGGCACGGCGTCATGGATTACCGGTCTGAACTAGCCCGGCAGGAGTTACACCTTGTATGGTAAATGAGCAGTCGACAACGGACGTGCGCGGCGAGTAGCTGCGTCACCGAAGGGATACGTCCTGATGACAGGGACGTCGAGCGAACTTGTCGGATCTTCGAGCGTTGCTCAGTCGGGCGGCGAAGGCCGAATGGCGTATCTCGACGCGTTGCGAGTCGCCGTCATCGTGTGGGTGGTTCTTCACCACGCGGCACAACCGTACGGCCCCACCGGTGGCGACTGGCCGATAACCGATCCAGGCAACCTCGAGTGGCTCGGTCCGCTGTACCCGCTCGGAGCATCGTTCGGCCTGGGACTGTTGTTTCTACTAGCTGGCTACTTCGTGCCGCGGTCCTATGACCGCAAAGGTGCTGGACGCTTTCTCAAGGAGCGGTGGTTGCGCATCGGGCTGCCGCTCGCGGTGTTTGTCTTGTTGGTCCACCTACCCGTCGTCTACCTGATCGAATCTCCCCGGCCGCCACTCGGTGAATTCGTCGGGTCCCTCTACGACAGTGGCTGGCTGAACATGTACCTGCACCTGTGGTTTATGGGTCACCTGCTGCTCTACTCGGCCGGCTATGTGATCTGGCGTAGGCTCACCGACCGCTACTCCAGGCGGCAGGGCCGAGTGTGGTCTCCGCCCAGCCATATCAGCATCGTCTTGTTCGTCATAGCGCTGGCATTTGTCACCTGGCTAGTGCGGGGTTGGTACGCCATTGATGAGTGGGTTCCCCTGTTCTTCGTGCTGGCGGCCGAACCGGCACACCTCCCGCAATATGTCAGCCTCTTTGCCATAGGTGTGGTCGCCTATCGCGGTGGCTGGCTACGCCGAATGTCAACGCGGACGGGAGTGATCTGGCTCAGCGTCGGTCTTGCAGCTTCGACCGGGTTTTTTGCGGTCTTGGCTCTCGATCTCACATGGGCTGAAGGGTGGTCGGCGGGCGGGTTCACTTGGCGATCGCTTCTGTTCAGCACGTGGGAGGCATTGATCTGCGCCGGCATGTGTGTCGGACTGATCATGGCTTTCCGGACCCTGTTTTGTCGGACCAGTCCGTTCCTCAAGGCGTTGGGGGCGGCTAGCTACGCGGCCTACATCCTTCATGTCACATTTGTTGTGGGTCTCCAAGCCGGGTTGGAGGAAGTGGACGCATCCCCTTCAGTCAAGTTCGGAATCGTTGCTATCGCCGGGCTTCTCCTTTCATTCGGTGCTGGACATGCATCCCGGCATGTCCCGGGATTGCGAGCAATCCTGGGCACCAGCCCGAAGGAGTCCGAGCGAGGTACTACGTCCGAGGTCTCGCCATGACCGCGCCGGAGGGTTCCGTCGCCGCAGAATCGGCCTCGGAGCGACCCAGTCGGCGGCGTGATCTGGATCTGATGCGAATGTTCGTTGTGGTCGGGTTGGTGTTCTTCCACTCAGCCCGGGTCTTCGACACCGGTGACTTCTATGTGAAGAACGAACCGACCAGTGAGATTGTGTCGATCTGCATCAGCTTTGCGGCATTGTGGGGCATGCCGCTGCTATTTGTCGTGGCGGGAATGGGGATTTGGTATTCGCTTCGTTCGCGAACGGCCACGGCCTTTGCCCAGGAGCGGATTCGGCGACTACTGGTTCCACTTGTATTCGGGCTCCTGGTCATCGTACCGCCCCAGGTGTGGACCGAACTGCGCGGCGATCCTGCCTACCAGGAGTCCTATTGGCGATTTCTGACCCGATTCTTTGACGTCGAGTTTCAGCCGAGTGGTTTTCCGTTCTTGATTGGAGACGATCCAGGAACCGGACTATTCGAGTGGGGACATCTGTGGTTCCTCGTCCTTCTGTTTGTCTTCTCGCTGACCCTGCTGCCATTGATCTGGGCTCTACGCAGACCTTCTGGTTTGCGAATTCTCGATCGAGTCGCCGAGAAGGTCGATCGCTTCTGGGTGGTCCTCGCGGCAGGGCTGCCTCTCGCTTTCTTCGACGCCACCCTCGGCAGCGAGGAAGACTGGGCAGGATGGAACCGTTACTCCTACGCGGCCTTCATCCTCTACGGGTACGTGATTGCTTCCGACCGGAGGTTCGGACGTGCCCTCCACCAGCACCGAAAGAAGGCCCTGACCATCGGCACAGTGACCTTCGTTGTGGTTGGCGCCCTGTTTGCGCTTGGTGAGGAGCGCGACGGTGTCGACCTGCTTGTGGACTACGACCTGGTCAGCGTCGCCATGCGAGCGTTCAAGGGGCTGAGCGGCTGGCTCTGGGTGGTGACAATCATGGGCCTGGCGACTGGTTCCGCAAAGCGCCCACAGGGCGCCGACAAGGTCAAGCAGGGTCCGACCCCCATCGATCGGATAAGCGACTACACATCCGAAGCGGTATTGCCTATCTATGTTCTTCACCAGACCGTGATCGTCCTACTCGCTTTCTATGTCGTGAACTGGCCCATTCACGGCGTCTTCAAGTACGTCGCTCTCTGCGTGATCTCGCTGGTCATCATCTTGGTGGTCTATGACGTGGCCGTGAGAAGAACGAAGCCGACCCGGTTCCTCTTTGGTATGAAGCCACCTCGATACTGACCGGTCCCATCTGCTTCTACCCGATTTCTACCGTCCTAGAAGGAACAGGGCCGAACCAGGGCCGTCTGTGTGGACACCAACACCACAAGATCCCCACGTCAGCTACCCAGACGACATAGGGCAGCACTCCGCAACACGAGGACCAGCTGACTACGGATCAGAAGGTTGGGGATTCGAGTTCTCCCGGGCGTGCCAATGGACTTCGCTTGCGAAGTACGCGGAAACCCCCCGCAATGCGGGGGTTTCTTGTGTATTGGTGTCAGCTTGGTTGCAGGAAGGGATAGCGACGTTAGTTGTCGCGTGGTCGCGCCGGCACGGGCCGGATCGGCGGCTCGGATGCAGTGTCACCCGTCGGGCTGGCGAGCGCCCGTTCAAGCGACGTGAAGAGGTTAAGAACAGTCGGAGCCTCGAAGATTCGATAGCGCTGCTTGCCAACGTTGCGTTGGACCAGGATCCCCGTATTGAGAAGCCGGTTGATGGCGCCTCCGGCTGCAACCTCCGAGCGGTTGATCAGCCGACTTGCGGACTCGACCGTCAGCAGAGGTACCGCAGGCAGAACCGCAATCAACAGGTCCAGCGCCGAACCTCTTCTGACCGTGCCCAGCTCTGATCTCCACTCGCTGGTCAACTGATCAATGCGTGAGGCGTAGCTGGCTGCGTCGGAACAGGCGCGGAGTGTCACCCCCGCGAACGTGCGTAGCCACGTATGGGCGGCCTCGGAGCGCTCTGTGCTGTCGGCGGCTTGCTCATGCCGAAATGCTGTGAGCCCGGAGATGTAGTCATCGACCCAGGTAGCCAGGACCAGACTGATGGGTGGAATCACCCTCGGTGAGATCGTGCGACGGCGGAGAGCGACATGAATGAGCGCTCTTCCGGAACGCCCGTTTCCATCTGCAAATGGGTGGATCGTCTCAAACTGAGCGTGGGCCAGAGCGGCCTGTACGAGTGGAGAATGGTCATCGCCATTGGCATACGTCATGAGATCGTCCAGCAGCCCATCGACGTATTCGACTGGCGGTGGAACGTAGGCGGCACTGCACGGGTTGTAGGAACTTCCTCCGATCCAGTGCTGTTCCTCACGGACCATTCCGCCGAGATCAGGTGTGGGTGATCGCGCCATGAGCGTCTTGTGAATCTTCAACAGATCGGACAGCGAGAAGGCTGCTCCGCTCGATGCCACGTCGATAGCGGATCGCATGGCGTCGATGTTGCCGACGATCTCAACCGCAACGCGGTCGGCGCTCTGCCCGCCCAGAGCGATGGCAGCTTCAGCCTCGACAAGTCGCCTCGGTCCCGCGTCCAAGCCTTCGATCTTGGAAGAAGCTACTGACTCGGCTCTGAGAAGGAAGCGAGCGATGCCCTCGAAGCTGACTGATAGCGCTTCCGTTTGGTTGAGGTCTCTGATCGCGGTCTCCGCATCCGCAATATCCGCGGCTAGGTCGCTCGGGAGGGTGAGGTTCCAGCCGACCAAAGGGTCAGGCACGTAGGCCTCGTAGCTACAGCCCTGTCGGTCGCGACGAGTCATCCCATCAAAACGGGGTTCCCAACGTCGCCGTAGATATCGAGCCATCCTTCGCCCCCTTAGGCTGTAACCAAAGGTTATAGCCTAAGCTTAGCTTAGAAGGAGGCTAAGTAGAGGATGGTTGAACAGCCTTGGTGACAAGCCCTCCTACCGATTGTCTGCCGAACACCGGGCAGCCTGAGGTGCTTGGAGCGTACTTAATGGATCTCGCCGGCCGGAATCCTCAACGCGAGTGGGCAGACCGTCATCAGACAACACTCCACAACATGAGATCCAGGTGACTACGGATCATAAGGATGGGGCCTGTCACACAACGACAGGATCGAGTTCTCCCGGGCGTGCTGACGAAACCCCCTACGACGCAGGGGGTTTCTTGGTTTCCGGGGGGCGACCGTTGCTGGCTTCGAGGCGGTCGACGGGTAGCCCGTCAACCGATCGGCTTGACGTAGCCGTCGATCACCTGCCAGGGCTCGAAGCCGGCGCTGCGGTACAGGGCGGACGACGCGGTGTTCGATTCGGAGTTTGCGACGGTGGCGTATTCCATGCCGCCGGTGGCGGCCATGTGGAGGGCGGCGAAGCGCACGATTGCCCGGCCGAGGCCGATTTGGCGATGATCGACATGGGTGCCGACCCCTTCCATCAGCCCGGTCCGGTTCAGTTCGTCGTACCAGGTGACGGCAAACGCCGCGAATATGCCGTCGGCCGTTTCCGCCACCAACTCTCGCGCCGGGTCGTAGCCGGGCGACTCCATCACCTGCCGGTACTGCTCCTCAGACCAACCGGCGCCGGGGAACGCTGCTTCGTGCACCGCGGCCACCTCCGCCACCTCCGCCACGCCGGCGACGGGGCGGATCGTGTAGCCATCGGGGACCTCGGGTTCAGGGATGTCAGCGATCCGCGCCCGGTTGATGATGTAGGGCGGGTCGTCGTCGCGCTTCCAGCCCATCTCGGCGAGCATTGTGATCCGGGTCAGGTCGCAGCGGAACGCGTCGCCGAGGATCACGTCGCTTGCGATGCCGTTAGCTTGCATCACCTCGACGATGCGGGCGTCGGCGTGCTCCAGCACCTCACGCTCGAACGCTCCGCCCCGCAGGTCGTGGCGGACCTGGATGTCGTACGACCGGTACTTCGGATGGGCGAGTACCCACGCCGCCACCCCGGACTCGTCCTCCCAGATCGTCATCAAATCCGCGGGATCAAAATGTCTGTTGCCGTAGAACAGGTGGTGGACAATGTCGCCTGGATGGAGGTAGCCGCATCCCCCGGTGGCGGCTATTGATTCAGCATTGAAGCGCTGCAACCGCGCTACGTCGGCCTGACCTTTATACGAACGGCGTCGCATCATTCCTCCAGCGCTCAGGGTGCGTGCTCGACGCTACCGGTGCGAATCCGCCGGGACTAGGGGCGCGCGGCCCTTGGTTGACCTTTCAATGGCGGCTTCAACTCCAAGAACGTGTGTTCCAGCAACTCCGGTCCGAGCCGCGGTCTATGACCCGGGCAGCTACCGCTTGTCGCGAACGGAATCGATGATCCGATCCATCACAGCAGCCAACGCTTCGGTCTCGGAAGCGTCAAGATGTGACAACAGGTGGCGGCGGATCAGGGCCGCGTGCCCGACGGCTGCTTCGGCAAGAGCTGCCCGACCTTCCGGCGTCAACTCGGCCACGACTCCCCGACCATCGCTAGCCAGGGGGCGCCGCAGTACCCAGCCACGCGCCTCGAGGCGATCGACGGTGTAGGACAGTTTGGATGGGGTTGCTACCACTTGTGACGCCAGTTGGGCCATGCGCATCCGGCCTCTCGCCCCGTCGAGGCGCACCAACACCTCATACTCCCCATGGTTCATATCGTGCTCACGGCTGACATGGGCAGCCAGCACATCCTCGACCAGGCGGCTTGCGTCAAGAAAGCGCGTCCACGCTCGCAACTCGGCAGTTGTGAGATGCGCACCCGTCCCGACAATGTTGGGATACAGGTCACCCGCATTCTCTTCTATTGCACTACGCCGCTCCATGTGATGCGCGCACCCTCCTCGCCGGTGAGAAATGTCCACCACACGGCCATGCCCGCCGACACGACCACCAGCAACGTAACAGCCTGCTCTACACGACGCAGCCGACCACCCGAGTCTCTCAGCAAACGTTGCGCCACCGTCGTCCCGAAGAACACCGCCACCAGCGCCAACGTGGTCAGCCCCAGCGACTCGTGGCGGTCTGTATTGACCAGCCCATCAAGCCGTTCGTCAAATGCATTGCCCGACCCGACCGCTAGGAGTGTCGCGATGAGGCACACACCCGCCGCGACGGCCGGCCACCATCCCAGCTTGGTTCGCCAAGCGGGACGGAAGGCCAACACGATCGCCGCGAGACCGACCAATGGGACCAGCACCACCGGCGCATGTACAAAAAGCGGATGGGACGGAATCCCGGTGATGGTGTCGAGCATTATGGATTCACAGTGGCGATGAGCATCTGCCCGTTGGCTGCGTGAGAGTTGGGACCGAAGTTGATGTTGCAGATGAACAGGTATGTTCCCGGTTCGAGATCGAACGTGATGGTCTCGGCCTGGCCCGGCTCCAATGTCGCGGTCCTGCCGAGGAATTGGCCTTCTGCCAGCGCTTCCTCGTCGACGGCACCGTTGGCGAGTTTGGGCAACTCTTCGTAGCTATCGGCGGCGATGATCGCGAACTCGTGGTTGAACTCGCTGCCCGCATCGTTGACTACGTCGAATGTCACCTCTCCGGCTGTGAACGTCTCTTGGGTGTCGATCACAAACTCGCTGAGGGTCACGACCACGTCTCACCGGCAGCCTCGGTCGTTGACGGAGCTTCGGTTGTGGCGGGGGTTTCGGTCGTTGGCGGGGCTTCGGTTGTGGCGGGGGCTTCGGTGGTGGCGGGGGCTTCGGTGGTGGCGGGAGCCTCTGTAGCCAAGGTATCGGCCGGTTCGTTCCCGGAATCACTGCACGCACCAACGGCTAGGACCAGCACGAGCAGCATTGATACGAAACGCATCTTGATCACCCTCCTTCAAGGTAGTTCAAATTTGAGTAAACCCTACCCCGAGACTCGGAACTCGAACCTAAGAAGTTGATGAGTTTCCGGCGAGCCCGTCTACACCCTTGTGGTCGGCAAGGATGGATTGTCCGAACGGGTAGTGGCTGACTGCAATCCGAGCCGGAAGGGCAGCCCACTTGTCGCGTAGTTCCGTTTCTCCCAGTCTCTAAAGAGGTTCGCGAGACAAGGCCCCTGGGCGGTGGCACAGAACGGGCCTCGGTTATCTGAGAGCCAGGGAGCGACGGGTGCAGCTTCTCCCGGGGCGTGCACGAGAAGTCACCCGCAACTGAGGGGCTTCTCGCGTTCTCAGCGCATTGGTCGCGCGGTTGAACCCCTCACGGCCGGTGTACCGGTCTTGGGATGTCAAATTCCCTTGGTCAGCCGGTTGGGGCGCGCCGCGGTGCGGTGGCCGGCTCGGCCGCGTCGACGATCGGGAGCCACAGCCAGAAGCAGGCACCACCGAGCAGCTCGGAGCGGCGGTAGCCGGTATCGCCTCCGTGTGCTGCGACCAGCTGCCTTGCGATTGAAAGTCCGAGACCGGACCCCTTCACCGAGCTCGCCCGAGCGTGAGCCCCACGGTCAAACTGGTTCCAGATTCGGCGAATGTGCTTTTCCGGCACCCCATCCCCGCCATCATGCACCTCGATGACCACACCATCATCGATGCTCCGAGAGGTGATGTGGACCCGATGACCACCGTACCGGTGGGCGTTGGTAAGGAAGTTGACGAGAACCTGACGAAGGCGTCCGACATCCCCGTCGACCTCGAGTCCTGGTTCGAGCTTCGCGCTGATCGGTTCCAGCGCCCCAAAGGTGACCACGGCGGAGATAGATGACTGCACGAGATCCTCGACAGCGAGGACCTCCCGCTTCAGATCTGTCTCGGCGAGCTGATCTCTTGTCACCTCAACTAGGTCCCCGGCAATGCGACCGACCTGGTCTGTCTGCTCGGCAAAGATGTCGATGATCTCTACCCTCTCCTGGCGATCCATATCTGGGTCGGCCTGCAGCAGCTCCGCGAAGCCCGTCATTGCAGCAAGTGGCGTGCGGATCTCATGCGAGATCGAGGAGATCAGATCGTCACGCTGTCGCTCGATGAGTCTCCGGGTTTCGACGAGTGCGACAGCTTGGCGAGCGAGAATGATGCACGCCACCGCTGCGATCGAACCTTGCAGCACCGATTCCGGGGAGCGCATCGTCGCGATTGCCATCACGATCAGCGCCATGACCGCCGTATACGGCACCACGAGTTGGCTGATTCCTGTCTGACCGTCCACATCGGTCGGGCGCGCGCCGGAGGATTCGACGAACAGCGCGGTCATGGCGATCAGGCCGTAGGCCACGAGCCAGAGACTGTCGAGGAGCCCTCCCGGGACATAGCGATCGCCGACGACCTGGATGGCATAGACCATGTCGGCGGCAGCGGTGATGAGCATCGCTGCTCCAAGGGTGGCGATCCGCCGGTCTGGGCGGCTAGAGGACAAGCGAGCGGCCAGAATCAACAGCCCGACCAGTAGGTAGAGGTCACCAAAGGGATAGGCCAGATTGACGGCCTGCTCGAGCAAGCCGGCATCCCGGTCCACGTTAACGAGATCGGATAGGTAGGACACCCACAGCACGGCGGTTAGGGCAACGGACCCGGCCACCATGTCGAGGCTGACCCTGATTCGTTGCCATCGTTGCACGCGAGAGCGCGGTATCAGAAGGACACCGGCGAAGATGAGGGGGTAGCCGAGAAGATAGAGGAGGTCAGCGACTCCCGGATATGGAGGCTCAACCTGACGAACAACTGAGTACCACTCCCAGATTGACTCTCCCAGTCCCCAGGAGACGACGCCCAGGCCCAGCACGGCCCATGCCCACCGACCTCGGTCGGTGCTTCGCCAGCCCGCTGCGACGAGCAGAAGTCCAGACCCGAGCGGTGCAAAGGCGTAGACCCAGGCCGATACCTGCTCCGAGTAGTGGGGACCGAGCAGTTGGCTCATCAGGACAAGAGCCGTGCCGAAAGTGGCGATCATCACAACCGCAAAGCCCAGTCGCAGTTGCAGCGGCATGCGTAGCCACGTCGAACGCGGGCCATCGCGATCGCGACGCGGCGAGGGATGTGGTGTACCGACGTTCCCGTTCATTGAACTACCAGTCGGCCCGCTCTCAGCGTGGTTGCGCGGTCTTCCGACGTCCGCCAGCAGAGCATCTTCCGGATTCCTGAGGTTCTGTTTCGAAGACGAGGCTCGGCGATTGCTAAAATCGTCCCACCGTTGAGATCGATGGGAGTACGGCCGCTGCATCGTCCCGACCGATAAGCTGAAGCCATGTCCAGGTACAAACACTTAGAGATATTCGTTGTGGCCTTGTTGCTAGTTGTCGCAGCATGCGGCGGTGACGACGAGGCCGGGTCAACTACCAATGCAGGCCCATCGGCCACATCGGTAGCTCCGACAACGTCAGCGCCTGATGATTCTGCGCCGGATGCAGGTGAGGACCGAAGTGGCGAGCTGCTCGGTCGGTGGGATATCACCCACTACACGCTGCCCGACGGCGGTGGCTTGACCAACGTCGTTGGTGACGATCCGGTGTTCATCGAGTTCAACGCCGATGGCTCCGTCGCCTACAACACCGGCTGCAACTCAGGCGGCACCCAGTTCACTACGACCGGCACCTACTACGTGCCGGAGTCGGCACTCGACGACACGCCCGAGGGCCAGCCCATCTCGCTCGGCCCTGTGTTCGAGCAGACCGAGCGCGGCTGCGAAGGGTTTCTCGGTGACCAGGATCGCGACTTACCCGAGAACATGCGCAAAGCGACTCGTTTCGTCCTCGATGATGGTCGGCTCCTCCTGCTCGACGAGTTCATGCTGGTCGAGGCCGCTAGGTAGAGCCGAGACGTCTCACGCAGTAGATGCGAACCGCACCACTGTGCAGTTCATACAACTCGTTGAGCCGGGCGTCTCTCGGGAGCAGCTGTCCGTCCATCCTTCCGTCACCAGGTAAATGGCCGGTCGGCACCGATCTTGACAAAAAGGCCGACTGATTGGTGGACGGGTTGGGAGTTCGACGTCGCCGGGAGCAGGCACTGCGGCGCGGGGCTTCCCTCTGGGCTCAACGGCTAGCCGAGCATTCCTCGTAGCACCATCGCCGTTGCCGCTCCTGGACCTGGCTACCTCCTAAGTGATGTCCCCGACGAGAGGGTCGACGGCCGATTTCGTAATCGCTTGAACTGGCAGACTGTTCAGGGCACTCGAGCCATTGGTTCAGGCCTGTCTCAATCTCCGGTCGCTACCGATGATCGCGCTTCGGCCGCTCGACTGATTCTGCGGGCCATCCTCCCGAAGATGAGGTGGTGGAACGGCAGGATCGCATACCAGTAGAAGCGGCCGGCGAGGCCGCGCGGTCGGAAATAGGCGGCTTGATTGAGCTTGCGATCCTCATCAGCGTTGTCGATGCGCCACTCCAGCCAGGCCTCGCCGGGTAGTCGCATCTCGGCGGAGAGCTGTATCGATTCCCCGGGTGTCACCGCCGAGACCCGCCAGAAGTCGACGGTGTCCTGCAGCCGAACTTCTTCGGGGTGTCGGCGCCCCCGCCGTAGGCCCACGCCCCCGGCGACTGTGTCGACGAAGCCTCGCAGCCGCCACGCCCAGTTGAACGTGTAGTACCCCACCGAGCCTCCGATTCGGCTGAACGCCCAGAACAGATCTTCTGGACTGGCGTCGGTCTTCACCATCTGCCGATTGACAAACAGGGTGCCTCCAGCCCACTCGGGATCTCCGGCGACAGGCCGGGCGGGGCTCGAGCTCGCATCCGACCAACGGCTGGGCACATCTAGCCGGCTATCGCGATCGAGGGCCCGCTCGATAGCCTGGCGTAACGGCATAGGATCGATGGCGAATGGCGACTCGCGATCGGCGCTCACCGTGACTTCATTGCGGAGCGAATCGACGAGAGGTCGTGCGACACCGACCGGCAATGGTGTAACCAGTCCGATCCACAGCGACGAAAGCCGCGGGCTCAGTACCGGCACCGGGAGGATGAGCCGCTTGCGCAGGCCTGCGACCTCGGAATAGAGCTGCATCATCTCGCGGTAGCTGACGACGTCCGGCCCGCCGATCTCATAGACGTGGCTTCCCGGCATATCCTCCAGTGCCATAACGAGGTGCGATAGCACGTCGCGAATGGCGATCGGCTGACACTTCGTCTCCACCCACCGCGGCGTGGTCATGATCGGGAGCACCTCGGTGAGGTAACGCAGCATCTCGAAGGAAACCGATCCAGAGCCAATGACGATGGCCGCACGGAGCTCGGTGACCGGGGTCGACCCCGCGGCAAGCACGGCACCAACTTCGTGGCGGCTGTCGAGATGAGACGACAGCTCGTTGCCGCTGCCAAGCCCACCGAGATAAACGATCCGCTCCAGGCTGTGTTCCGCCGCGGCACGGGCAAAGTTGGAGGCGGCGATCCGATCTGCTGCGGCGAAGTCGCCGTTGGAGCCCATCGAGTGCACGAGGTAGTAGGCGGCTTCGCACCCCTCGAGTGCCACCATCACCTGGTCGGCATCGAGAACATCGCAGCGTCGTAGCTCTACAGCATCGCGCCAGGGCCGATCATCGAGCTTGCCCGGGGTCCGCGCCAAACACACCACCTCGTGCCCGGCCTCTAGCAACTGGGGGACGAGCCGGCTCCCGATATATCCGGACGTTCCGGTAACGGCGATCTTCATCCAATCATTGTACGGACGGGCCCCACGCTCCCTCGACACTTGCTGAAGGTCATCCGAGCTGAGTCATCGCCGCGAGCCCTATTGCTCATCCAGCGACGCTGTCGAAATCGAATTAGATGCGTAGCCATCAAGGAGAGAAATGTCTCTGCCCAATGCCGTCACAAGGCGCCGCGAATTCCTGGCGGCGCTCACTCCCTTTCATCGAACCAAGCTGACGTTCCTGGGTGCGGCGTTTGCATCCTTTGTCCTCTCGGTGACGCTGTGGTTTCTCGTCGACCGTGAACTCGGGTTGTTCGTTGGGTTGTGGGTGCCGACCATCCACTCTCTCGGGACTCTCGTGCTCACCGGGGAACGATCGTGAGTGAAGTATTGATCTTCGGTTTCGGATCAATCTTGTTCATCATCACGACCGCAGCGACCTTCAGCTTCGGCCTCCGCCGCTTTCACGATGCCCAGGTGGAGGACCTGGCGCAGTCGGGCCGATATCCCGTCGGACGCCCGGATGGGTTGACCGAGTTGCATGTAGCCCGCCAGGAGCCGGAGGGTGCGGCGAAACGCGTCGAGGACCTCGATGACGTCCATTGAGTTGAGGGGCAAGCGGATCCTGGTGCTCGGGGGCTCGGGAGTGCTGGGAAGCGCAATCGCCAGGGAGCTCGCCGGTCGGGGCTCGTTGGTGATGCTGGCAGGAAGGGATGCAACTCGACTCCAACAAAGGGCCAGCGAGATTGGGCCCAACATCCCATCTGTCCTGTTTGATCTCCGGGTGGCCAGCCATGCGACCCATGTCGTCGAGACGGCAAGCAGGCTGCTCGAGGGCCTCGACGGAATCGTCAACGCGGCGGGCGTGGTGGCCTTTGGTCCCCTATCCGATCTGAGCGATGCGGTCCTTGACGATCTCGTCGCAGCAGATCTTGTGGGGCCGCTGCGGGTCGCTCGCACCGCGTTGGCGTATCTCGATAGGGGCTTCATCGTGAACATCACAGGTGTGGTTGCAGAGAAACCGGTCGCCAACATGACGGCCTACTCGGCAGTCAAGGCCGGACTCAGCGCCGCGTCCGCCGCCCTGGGCCGCGAGTTGCGCCGCCAGGGCATCCACGTGCTCGATGCGCGGCCGCCCCACACGGAAACAGGGCTCGCGACGCGGCCGATTGCCGGGGCTGCCCCCAGCATGCCGCACGGACTGGATCCGGCCGAGGTCGCCGCAACGATCGTCGACGGGCTCGCCGCCGGCCGGCGTGAACTGCCGGCAGAGGCTTTTTCGGTAGCGTGAGGCAACCGGCGCCTCACCGGCCCGTTAGCCCTTCTTCGTTGCCTTCGGGGGGAGTGTGCCGATCCAATCGAACGACCGGTCGAACCATTCCTGGAGCGCGCTGGCATCGGCAAGCAACTCGGCAGGGATAGATGAATAGCCTCGCATCGTGGAGCCGTACTGGATCACGTCGCCGCTTTCGTAAGTCGACCGGAATTCCTCGGTCGATTCATCCGGAAGGCGTATCGCCATCGTCCCGGTTGGGTCGAGGAAGCTGTACATGTGGCCGTTGCGGGACGTGTAAGGGTTTTTGGCCCCCTTCACCTCAGCGCCGCTCTTGCTCTCTTCGACCACCGCTCGATATGCGGCGAGAGCTTCGGGCGGTCCCTCGTACTGCGATCCACCTGGCACCGTCACCTCCTTGCACTGCCGCTGAACATACCGGATGCAGACGGCTGTTGCGGTGGCTGAGTCCCGCAGTGGCGCACGACCACATGACGTGAGCCCCGGTAGACCGGGACTCACGTATTTCGCATGTGTGGCCGGTTGCTACATGTCTAGTGCTTCAGCGACTTCGATCGATCCGCCACCGACCAGGATCGGGCAGCCCTTGGCGAGCCCGACGGCTGCCTCGAGCGAGTCCGCTTCGAGCAGTGTGTATCCGCTGGCAGGATTGGACCCGCCACCTTCGGTCGTTGACCCATCTGAATTGATGGTTACGGCCCTGCCGAAGGGGTTGCCGGGATCGGTCAACGCCGACCCGAGATTCTCCATCCATGCGCCCCACGCAGCCATCACCGCCGCGCTTTCCTCCTCCGTCTCGGGCATTGATCCACCGTGAAAGATCAGTGCGTACTTCGCCATTTTGGATTCCTCCCGTCCTGGACGGCCTATCGCCGTTCTTGTGTAGATACAACGAACGGCAGATGCGGATTTCGACAAGCGGCATGAGAAATCCTGCAGACCGTATCGTCCTCGCTGCAGGTGGATGGTGGCGGACGCTGCTTCTCAGGCGACTGGCAGATCGTGGTTCAGATCCATCGGGCGGATGCCGATGGACACGGGGTGATGGGGATCCAAACCGCACGCTCGCTTCCGGAAATCGAGCTGCTGGTATCAGCAGCTCCCGTCCCGATGCTCGTCGTCGATTACACGCCGATCATCAACAGATACCAGTACTGCTCGGTGCAACGAATCGCCACGCTCCTGGAGGACGACGAGGAGCTGTACGAATGCGCCCGATTGCCCCGGCACCTTGGCGCAAGTAGCGATTGGATTCGGCTGTTTGGAGCTCCTGGCCGGGAGCGGACCCCGGATCTTCCGGCGCGGCATTTCGACGCTGCCCGGTATCCCGACCTGCGACGAGCTCTTGCCGAGCAGTTTCTTGCTCCCTTTCACAATGAGACCTCGGTGTGCAGCGAGCATCTGGCCCCGACGATGGCCGGCGACGTAGTTGTTCGCTCGCACTGGAAGGCGTCGATTCGAGACGGCGTTCCCGACTACTCGAGAATCGTGATCGTCGATATCGACATCTCCGATCTGCGCGAGGTCGAGGACTCGCTCGAAGAGACCGTCGAATCCAAGGATCGGCTGATCGCGTCGATTTCGCACGAGCTGCGCAACCCGATGACCTCTGTGGTGGGATTCAGCGACATACTGACCGCCGACTGGGATACGTTGAACGAAGAAGCACGTCACGACATGGCCAAGGAGATCGCTCAGCAGGTGGGCGACGTGTCGGTAATCCTCGACGATCTGCTGGCCGTCCACGCCGGCAAGGCGCTCAGCGTTGCCGATGATGTCTTGCAGCTGACGAGTGTTCTCGATGGCCTCGACGTCAGCGGTGTCACGGTTGCCTGCCCAAGCGAGTTGCGGGTCCGTGGTGATGCACTGCGCCTCCGACAGATCCTCCGCAACCTCATTCGGAACAGCCGTCGCTACGGGGGTGATCAGAAGACTCTCTCTGCTCGCACCCGCTCCGACAGGGTCGTGATTGAGTTGGCCGACAACGGCGAAGGCGTGACCGACGCGGTCCGAGAGCGTCTGTTCCAACCATTCTCCCACGGTGGTGGTCAGGGCTCAGTAGGGCTGGGCCTGGCCGTGTCGAGAGATCTGGCGCGGGCGATGGACGGCGATCTCCGTTACGAGCGGCGCTCCGGGTGGACCGTCTTCTCGTTGGAACTCGGCGCCGCATAGCGGCTATCGGCCGTCGGCTGTGGCCTTCAGACAACACCCGCCGCTGGTGCGATCGTGACGACTAGAGCGGTTGCGGTGAGCAGACTCGCAACGACGATGCCGATCTTTCTGGTGTACATGAGGCGTCCCCTGTTTGGCGTACGCCCGTAGGACGTTGGGTCGCCTCCGAACGGTTCCCGTGATCAGGACGTTGCGGAATCGATCGCGGAGTCTTCGGCTTCGTAATCGAAGTCGCCTGCGGATAGCCCGGCGTCAGGGTTGGCTCGTTCCCATTCAATGGTTCGCCGCAGAGCCTCAGCATCGTCGACACCCTCTTCGTAGCCGAGTTCGTCTCGAATCCGGCTCGTGTCCGCGACGAGCGACTGGCCGTAGTTCTCTTCGACCCGAAGATGCGGCGGCATCTCCTCATCCGCAAGCACCTTGACTGCACCTTCCCACCCCACCGCACGGCCGATTGCTTCCACCCACTCCCGCTCGCTGCGAGCGGCCTGTTCGCCGACGTTGTACACCCGGCCGACGGCTTTCGCCGTAGTTGCAGCCAACGCGATCGCATCTGCGACATTCTCCACATAACCGCGGGTCCACCGCCACGCGGCCATCGACTCCGACAGCAGGATCGAAGACCTGCCGTCAAGCATCCTCCGCAGATAGGGAGAAAGCCGACGCTGGGCATCCTTCGGGCCATACACACACGGCAATCGCAGCACCGTGCCGAACAGATCGAACTGGCTCAGGTAGATCTGTTCCGCCGGGATCTTGTCGTAGTCGTGCAGCGGGTGATCCGAAGGGAACTTCTCCCGGTACGGGTACAACTCGGCTCTGAGCGGAGATGACTCACTCATCGGCTTGTCATGAACCGGCCCATCCTGTTGGCGTAGAAACACACCGTATGCGGAGTAGACGTCCTGGCTCGAGACGGCGATCACCCACGGGGTGATTCCACCGATGGTGGTAACGACGCTCTCGGCGTCCGCCTTGTTGAGCGGGAGCATGTCGATGACTGCGTTCGGTGCCAGCGCGGCGAATGTGTTGCGGTAGCTCTCGAGATCGGCCCGGTCACCGTGAATGTGGTGAACATCCGGCAGATCCGCGGGTTCGGTTGAACCCCTGTGGAAGACCGATACCTCGTGACCCAGTTCAACCAGACTCTTGACGGTGTGGAACCCGACGAATCGGGTCCCGCCGAGAACGAGCACCTTCATGAAGCCTCCGGTTTCTGAGAAGAGACCCAGAGGTTACGGCATCTCGCGACTGGAGGAATCTCAGTGGGGCGGCCGAGGCAACCCACTGAATCGGTCCCACATCGACCTCTGGTTGGTCTACTCGTTCGAAAGGAATCTGTCTGGATTTCCTGAGGTGGGCGCCGAGGTCCCCGGGTAGGGTCAAAAGGATGGATTCCCCGGCCACGACCTCTCTGCAACTCCTTGGGCCTCTCGAGGTCGTCGTTGATGGTCGTCGAGTGCATCCCGGCGGCCTCAAGCAGCGGGCGCTTCTCGCCCAGCTGGTGATTCACGCCGGTGAACCGATCAGCACCGGAGCCCTCGTCGAGGCCATCTGGGGTGCAGATGCGCCCGCGGGGGCAGTTCGATCGCTCCGGACGTATGCGTCGAACCTGAGAAGCCTTCTTGGATCCGCGGCCGATATCCACGGCGGCCAGGGATCCTATCGGTTGACCCTGCGGTCGGCCGAGACGGACCTCCATCGGTTCAGGGCAGCCGTCGAGGAGGCTGCGGAAGTGGAGGACCCACACCGTCGCAGCAATCTTCTTGGCCTCGCCCTGGATATGTGGCGGGGTCCGTTCCTTGCAGATATCGATCAACCCTGGGTCGGCGAGGAGTCCTCGGTCCTCGAGTGGGAACGGCAACGAGCGATCTCCGATTGGGCAGTGTCAACCATTGCCGCCGGTCGCCCGGCCGAAACGGTACCGGTAGTCGAACATGCGGTGGCAGACGCACCGCTCGACGAGCAGTTGTGTCATGTCCTCATGCGTGCTCTCTATGGCTGCGGCCGCCAGAGCGATGCTTTGGCTGTCTACCGACGATTGCGGGATGGCCTGGCCCGTGAATTGGGTGTTGAGCCAGGCCCGGAACTACGCGAACTCGAGAAACAGATCCTGGTTCATGAGGCGTCGATGAGTGGGTCGGCGCCCCGCTGGCTGCCGGCTCCGGCGACGGATCTGGTGGGACGAAGCGTTGAGATAGAGGACTTGCTCACTCGGATCGGGCAGGCCCGACTGCTGACCCTGACCGGGCCCGGTGGCGTTGGCAAGACCAGGCTGGCTATCGAGGTCGGCAGGCGGGTCGACGACGCGGCAGAACGACCGGTGTTCTTCGCCGATCTGTCACCCATCTCCGATGAGTCAGCAGTGGAGATGATCCTTGCGTCCAGTGCCCGCGTTCAGCCCCATCCAGAATCCGGACCACTCGGGAGCTTGATCGAATACCTTCGTGCCAGTAACGCCCTTTTGGTCGTCGACAACTGTGAGCATGTCGCTGCCGCTGTCTCGCACGCACTTGCCGCGCTGATGCGGAGCTGTCCGAATGTGACAATTGTCGCCACCAGCCGGGCCCCGCTTCACATCGACGGCGAACTCGAGTGGCGAACCCCGTCCCTGGCACTTCCAGATCACGCCGATACACCGTCGGCGGAATTGCGTCAGTGGCCTGCGGTGGATCTACTGCTGCGACGTGCCCCGACCGAGTTCAGTGTCACTCCATCCAATCAGGCCGACGTCGTTGAGTTGTGCCGGAGCCTGGACGGTCTTCCTTTGGCGCTCGAGATCGCAGCCTCCCGCCTGGGG